>OBLI01002191.1_pt1 | contig 17180 bp, 13 predicted proteins | sample 1519701 | NCBI WGS metagenome assembly OBLI01 (sample SAMEA3663005, study PRJEB22513) | pig gut metagenome | biome: pig gut; feature: pig-associated habitat; material: faeces | place: France | collected 2012 | reverse complement strand
AGGGGCTCCACCGCTTTCCCCTAAATCCCCTTTCCCCTCAGGGGACAGGGGACTTAAAGCCTGGCCGGCCGGGCCTGTACTCGCAAACAAGCTCTCGCCCCTACGGGGTTGCTCGTGAATTGCCTACGCAACAGAGTTGCGATTGTTTGACGCAATATAATTGCGATTGTTTGACGCAACAGAGTTGCGAGTGTTTATGCGCCGAGGGCGCGGCTGCGCATTCAGGAGCGGCTGCGCATTCAGGAGCGGCTGCGCGTTCAGGGGCGGATGAGCGTTCAGGAGCGGAGGGGCGTTCTGGCGCGGAGGGGCGTTCAGGGGCGGATGAGCGTTCAGAGGCGGATGGGCGTAGCATTCAGATATTGGTCAGTGTGGATTTGTTCTCTGAGGGATTTGACTGTCCAGACGTGGAGTTTATCCAACTGGCAAGACCTACGCTGTCGTTGGCGAAATACCTGCAGATGGTGGGACGGGGATTGAGAGTGCATGAGGGGAAGGAGTGCTGCACGATTATCGACAATGTGGGGCTGTACCGTGCATTCGGACTGCCCTCCGTGGATAGGGACTGGGGGACGTTCTTCTTGGGTAATGAGGAATTTGGGATTAGGAATGAGGAATTGGCGGGTGGAAACTTGCAGTACCTATGGTTAGGCAGTGGCGACTTGAGAGAGGAAAATGATTCCGACATCGTCAAGATTGTGTCGCACGAGGGAATGCAGTCGCAGTTCACGAAGCTGAGCATGGCAGGCTTTGAGCGCAGGAAGAAGGGCAAGGTGTGGGTATGGATTGACATGACGAACTGTGTGGAGTTTAACCGACATCCGAAAGTCATCAACTACAGGGGAATGGAATTGAGTACCGCCGATGGAGAGACTTTTTTCCCCAGAATCAGCTCGAAGTGGATTGACGCGAAGCATGGCATCAGCCGCAAGGCTTTGGAGACGCAGGTGGGAGACGGTATCGGCTGGATGAAGCTGTATATCTCGTTCGCCATGCCCGACAAGGTGCTTCAACTGCAGGCCGTGAAGCCAAACCTTGCAAGAATCTACAAGGACGAGCAGGGGAAGGTATATCTTCAACAAGACCCTGACCATGCTCCCGTAAGCGAGGAAGAGGCTGGCGGCAGGAAGGCGTTCATGGCCTTATGCGATAAGGAGCTGCAAGCATGGGAGGAGACGAAGAAAAGCATCCGCAAAAGTACATTGAAGTACGATGCCAAGAAGGGATGGTGGCAGCTACCAGAAGGAAGCATTAAGGAACTGTATGACTTGCAATGGGATACTACATCTCCTAAACGTCAGCAAGATTCTTCCATATACCATATTATATATAATGAGAATGGGAAGAATAAGGAGTTATGGGTAGATGGGGTTTCCGGCTTTATTTACCGCCACCGTCCCGTACTGCGCAAGCGTGGATTTGTGGAGTTGCTGTATGACGGCGATGTGGTCTATATCCTGAACATCCGCGAGGAACGCTTCATGCCCTACCGCAACTGGGAGATACGGGCCGACGAGCGCATCTGCGCCATTGGCAACAAGCTCTATTTCTGCGAGGAAAAGGATATGGGCAGTTATCGGATAAAGAAACGTAGCGATGACTTCCGTATGTTCGTCGTGGAAGAGCGATACCCCAACCATAATCCCAACACGATAGAATTTGATGAGTTTTTCATTATCAATGAAGCTGGAAAGAAGTTGGAGTTAAAGACATTGTGATGTCACGGCTCAGCCATTATTGCCGGCGAGGATGATCTTTATCTCCTCGTCGGTTTTTGTTAGTTTGTCGCGACAGGTTTTGATGAGGGCTTGGGCACGCTTGAGCTGTTCGCCAAGAGTGTCGATATCGAGTTCGTCGTTTTCCATCTTGCGGACGATGGACTCCAGTTCCTTTATTGATTCTTCGTATTTCATAAGGCGTGTTATATTTTTTTTGTTTCGTTTACTGTGGATTTCACCGTGCCATCGGCAAGGCGGGTGACGATGATGTCGCCGGGCTTTACCGCAGAGGGGGAGCGGAGGGCATGCCCATTGACGAGGGTGATGGAGTAGCCGCGCTGAAGGAGTAGGGTGGGGTCGAGCGACTTGGTGCGTTGCTCAAGTATGTCGAGGGCATGACGGCGACGGTCTATGAGGCGTTGGACTGCCGAAGCAATCCGCTGGTTGAGTGTCTCCATCTTATTCTCCTGCTTGCTCTTCACAAGAGAGAAAAGAATGGGGATGCGCTCTGCGGCACGTGAGAGACGCATTTTTTCTATTTCCATGCGATGCTGCACATAGGAGGTAATCCTGTCGGCTGCATCATCGATGCGACGGGCCACTTGTTCGAGACGGTCGATGAGGAAGGCAGCAGCGGCTGTGGGGGTCTTTACCCTTGTATGCGACACCATGTCGAGGATGCACTCGTCGCGGTCGTGTCCGATGCCCGTGATGACAGGCAGGGGGAAGTTGGCCACGTTCTCGGCAAGCAAAAGGGAGTCGAATCCCGACATGTCGCTTGTGGCACCTCCGCCGCGGATAATCACAACACAATCGTAGTCGTCTATATGGGCGTTAATCTTGTCGAGGGCAGAGATGATACTCCTCTCTACACCTTCGCCCTGCATGAGAGATTCATATAAGGTGACGGAGAAGCGGAAACCCCGTTTGTTTTCCTCCAATTGGCGACAGAAATCGCCATATCCCGCGGCAGTGCTTGATGATATCACCGCGATGCGCTGGGTGAATAGCGGAAGAGGGAGCTCGCGGTTGAGGTCGAACACGCCCTCAGCCTTCAGTTGGCGGATTATCTCCTGACGTCGGCGTGCCATATCGCCGAGGGTGAAGCGGGGGTCGATGTCATCCACTATCCACGAAAAACCGAATGCCTCGTGGAAGTCGGGGTGGACAAGTACGAGAACCTTCATCCCAAGTGTGAGCGTCTGACCGGTGGTGTGCTCGAAATACGGGCGGACACTGCCCCACACATTGCGCCAGCACTTGGCCTTAGCCCTTGCCACGGGGGTGTTGTGCCCCTCAACCTTCTGTATGAACTCGAGATAGCAATGTCCGTTATTTTCACCAATCTGACCAATCTCTGCCTCCAACCAATATTGCTCGCAGAGGGTGTCCTCGATGGTGGCGCGCACAAGTCGGTTGAGCTCAAGCAGGGAGTAGTGGTGATGTTGCTCAATGGTGTTGTCGTATCTCATTCTGCGCCTCCTTTCGATGATGAGTCAGGACGAAGGCGGCGACCTGACTTGAGAGCCTTGTAAAAATCGGGGATGCCATAACCGAAGATATTGTCGGGATGGGTATCGTTGTCGCCGCTGTGGCGCACCAGTTCGATAATCTCTTGGGGAGTGAGCGAGGGAAGGGCTTGCCACAGGCATGCCACAAGACCGCAGACGAGGGGTGTGGAGAAGGAGGTGCCCATATCCTCAAGGACTGTTCCGCGCGAGGAGACAAGAACGGCAGGACTGCCCAATGCCACCACGTCGGGTTTTATCCTTCCGTCGGCAGTGTTGCCCACACCGCTGAAAGGGGCGTTGCTGTTCTCGGTGGTCACTGCTCCCACGGTCAGGATGTCGTGGGCATCGGCAGGGAAGGTGATCTTCTTCCAGGGACCCATACCGTTGTTGCCGGCACTGTTGACGAGGATAATGCCCTTGCCGGCAAGCATGGAGGCAGTGCGCGAGATGAGGGCTGTGCGACCGTCGAGATGCCAGAGGGGATGATCGCCGTAGTGGTTGTCGTATTCATAATATCCCAACGAACTGTTGATGACATCCACGCCTACGGAGTCGGCAAACTCCGCCGCCATCGCCCAATAGTCCTCCTCGATGGGTTGCTCGGTTTGCTGGTCCTCGCATCGCAATAGCCAATAGGAAGCCTTTGGGGCGGTACCTATATATACCTCGGGCGCATTGACTGCCATCGCCGAGAGAACCTTAGTGCCATGGTCGGTTTCGTTGAAGAAATTCACAGACGACGGATATACAAAATCCTTCACGCCCTTGATGTCTATATTCTTGAACACTTGCTTGCGATCAACCTCGGCAAAACCACCATCGAGAACGGCTATCGTCATGCCTTCGCCACGATATCCCTGCTGGTGGAGACGGATGCCGCCCAGGGCCTCCACTTGAGAATGAGCCTTGCCGTAGATGACATTTGCCACGGAATCCCATGGGTTGAATCCGTCGCGATTTTTCCTTGAGCGTTTTACCCTGGCTGTGATACTGTCGGGGGAGGTCCATACCTTGGTGACCGACTCGACGCATGGCAGTTGGCGTATGCGTTGCATATAGGATGAGTCGTAGCAGTTGACAAGAACGGTATTGTTCCATTTGCTCATACCGATAATACGCAGTTGTTCGGAGCGTATCTCCTTGAGATACAGATAACTCACGGGCAAGTCGGTGGAGTCGATGGCAATGCCAAAACGATGGCGCCTGTCGATAGACTTGTGGGAGAGAAACTGCTTGGGTTTGTCGATAGAGAAACCACATCCGCGCTTGTCCTTGAGTTGGACGCGGAAGGTATAGTTCTTCTCGCCGGGATATTTTACTCTCGGAGACGACCCATGGATGGCTGCCAGGACAACGGCAGACATCATGGTAAAGGCGATGAGCAGAAATGGTCTTTGAGACATGTTCTTATCAGGGTGTTATGCAAAATTGGGTGCAAACTTACTGCAAATTTGTCGAAATACCAAATTTTTTCGGGGAAAAGTTGCAACTCTCAACAAAACTTGGTAACTTTGCACGCTAATTTCTAAAAATATTATGGATAAAAACAAAGCAACACTCGAATTGGGGTCAAAACCAGTGGGCAAGTTGCTGATGCAATATGCCCTCCCTGCTATCATCGCCATGACGGCTTCGTCGCTATATAATATGGTGGATAGTATCTTCATCGGACAGGGAGTGGGAGCATTGGCAATATCTGGACTTGCGGTCACATTCCCCTTTATGAATCTCTCGGCTGCTTTCGGTGCGGGAGTTGGTGTCGGTTCATCGTCCTATCTGTCGGTGAAACTCGGACAGAGGGACTATTCCACGGCGCAGCGTATCTTAGGCAATAATATCACTCTCAACATCATCATCGGTTTTATATTCTCGGTGGTGTCGCTCATTTTCCTCGACCCTATCCTCTATTTCTTTGGGGCAAGCGACCAGACTATCCCATACGCCAGGGAGTATATGATTATCATCTTGCTCGGAAATATCATCACCCACTTATACTTTGGAATGAACGCAGTGCTCAGGGCGGCGAGCAAACCGCGGCAGGCGATGTACACGACGATATTCACCGTTGTGCTCAACTCAATCCTCGACCCCCTGTTTATCTATACCTTCGACATGGGGATCAGGGGCGCTGCCATCGCCACAATCCTATCGCAGACGGTGGCGCTCGTATGGCAGACAAGACTGTTCAGCGACAAGGGTGAACTGCTCCATCTGAAGCGGGGAATATATAGGCTTGACAATATAATTGTCAAGAACATTCTGGGTATCGGAATATCGCCTTTCGCCATGAATGCCACGGCGTGCCTGGTGTCTATCTTCGTCAATCAGCGCTTGCTGGAATACGGAGGCGACCTGGCTGTGGGCGCATTCGGTATTGCCAATAGGGTGGCATTCATATTCATCATGATCAACTTTGGAGTGAACCAAGGCATGCAACCCATTGCGGGATATAACTATGGGGCGCAGAATTACGACCGACTGATGAGGGTGTTGAAGTTGGCGATGATTGCCGGCACATGTATTACCACCTCGGGATTCCTTGTGGCTGAGTTTATCCCGCATATCTGCGTGAGACTTTTCACAAGCGACAGTGAATTGACGGAGCTGTCGGTAAACGGACTGAGGATAATGATGGCGGCAATGCCCATCGTGGGTTATCAGATGATTGTCACCAATTTCTTTCAGAGTATCGGCAAGGCGAAGATAAGTATCTTCCTCTCGCTCTCCCGCCAACTGCTCTTCCTCGTGCCGCTGATTGGTGTGATGCCGCTGTTCTTCGGAGTGAATGGAGTGTGGGTGGCAATGCCGATATCGGATTCCTTCTCGGCTATCTTCGCATTGGTGATGATGGTGAGATATATGAGGGTGTTTAAAAAAAGATAATATATGGACAAGAAAATCATTATTACCGTAGGACGTCAGATAGGTAGTGGCGGACGTGATGTGGCGAAGTTGTTGGCGGAGATGTTTGACTGTCGTCTTTATGATCGCGAATTGCTCAATCTTGCAGCAAAGGAGAGTGGGTTCTCTGAGAAATTCTTCGAGCAGAACGACGAGCACAAGGGATTCTTTAAGTCGATGTTTCAGATGCATAGCTCCTTTGCCGAATGTTCTTTCTATCGCAATGAGTTCTCACAGGAAAACCTGTTTAAGTTTCAGAGCGACGCAATCGTGCGTGCAGCGTCGGAGTCGTCGTGCGTGTTTGTGGGGCGTTGTGCCGACTATATCCTGCGCGACATTCCGGGTAAGGTTGATGTCTTCATCACTGCGGATATTGACGACCGCATAGCCCGTGTGGTGGAGCGAAAGGGATGCTCTCGCGAACAGGCTGCGAAGATGATTGCTAATGGTGAGAGCGACCGCGCCTCTTACTATAATTATTACACCGGGAAGCGGTGGGGGCACTCCGACAGTTATGACTTGTGCGTCAACTCGTCGATTCTTGGAATAGAGGGCACGGCGAAGTTTATCGAGGAGTTTATAAAATTGAAATATTGAAATATTGAAGGTTAATATTTAGGCACGGATTGACACGGCTTTAAAAAAGACACGGCTCGTTTGCGCTGGTTTTTTATAGACCACAGATTGGCACAGATTGACACAGATTAAGAGCCAAAGGCTCTGATTGGATTGATTAATGATTATTGATTGATGATAATAATCTGTGATAATCACAATATCTTTAGATATTAAAACAATCTGTGATAATCTGTGCTAATCTGTGGACAAAAAAACTCAGTGGAAAATAAAGCCGTGGATTTCCGTGCCTAAAATTTAAATCTGTGGAAAGATATGAAGAAAATAGGAATAATTAGCGATACCCACGCCTATTGGGACGATAAATACTTGAAGTATTTCGAACCTTGCGACGAGATTTGGCACGCAGGGGATATAGGCAGTACGGAACTGGCCGACCGACTGGCGGCATTCCGTCCTTTGAGGGCTGTGTGTGGCAACTGCGACGGGGGAGACCTCAGATTAATGTATCCCGAGGTGCTCAGATTCAAATGCGAGGAGGTGGATGTGCTGATGAAGCATATCGGGGGATATCCCGGCAATTACGACCGCTCGATTGTGGGACGCATATATTCGTCGCCACCCAAACTCTTCATCTCCGGACACTCGCATATACTAAAGGTGAAATACGACAAGACACTGGGATTGCTGCATATCAACCCAGGGGCGGCAGGACAACAGGGATGGCATAAGGAGCGCACTATCGTGAGGCTAACAATCGACGGCGACAAATTCACTGACTGCGAGGTTGTAACGCTCGGAGGAAGATAAAGTACTCAACTTTCGCAAGTAAGGATAATAGTTGGTAGTTAAGGAGTTAAGGAGTTAAGGAGTTAAGCCAAATGTTGTTGCGCTTATACCCAATGCTCCAAACTAATGGCTTAACTCCTAGCGACCAACGGGAGCGATAACTCCTTAACTCCTTAACTCCCCAAAAGTTGAGTACATGCGAAACTTAAGTAAAGTAGATAAAAAAACGTAAAATACATAGTATTTATTTTGTAGTCTATATAAAAATGTGTATCTTTGCACAAAAATTTGGAAAATTGAATAAAAACAATCGTATATGAAGAATATCGTTATCACTGGCGGTGCCGGATTTATTGGCTCGCATGTCGTTCGCCTCTTCGTGAACAAGTATCCCAACTATCGCATCATCAACCTCGACAAGTTGACGTATGCAGGTAATCTTGCCAACCTCAAGGACATCGAGGACAAACCCAATTATAAGTTTGTCAAGATGGACATCTGCGACTTCGACGCTTTCTATCAGCTGATGCAGGACGAGCAGATTGACGGTATCATCCATCTCGCTGCAGAGAGCCATGTAGACCGCTCAATCAAGGATCCATTTACTTTCGCACGCACCAACGTGATGGGTACACTCTCATTGCTGCAGGCTGCAAAGCTCTATTGGGAGTCGCTGCCCGAGAAATATGAGGGCAAGCGATTCTATCATATCTCTACCGACGAGGTGTATGGAGCTCTGTCGATGACTCATCCCGAGGGTATCGAACCTCCCTTCACCACCAAGGCTTCTTCATCACAGCATCACGAGGCTTACGGTGAGGACTTCTTCCTGGAGACAACTAAGTATAATCCTCATTCTCCATATTCGGCATCAAAGGCTGGTTCAGACCACTTTGTGCGCGCCTTCCACGATACATACGGAATGCCTACTATCGTAACCAACTGTTCGAACAACTACGGTCCGTATCAGTTCCCCGAAAAGCTCATTCCGTTGTTCATCAACAATATCCGCAACCGCAAACCTCTGCCGGTGTATGGCAAGGGTGAGAACGTGCGCGACTGGTTGTATGTAGTGGATCACGCCCGCGCCATCGACATCATCTTCCATGAGGGCAAGGTGGCAGAGACATACAATATCGGCGGATTCAACGAGTGGAAGAACATCGACATCATCAAGGTGGTAATCAACACTGTTGACCGTCTGCTCGGACGTAAGGAGGGTGAGGACATGGATCTCATCACATACGTAACCGACCGACTTGGACATGACGCCCGCTATGCCATCGACTCAACAAAGTTGCAGAGAGAATTAGGTTGGGAGCCCAGCTTGCAGTTTGAGGAGGGTATCGAGAAGACCGTTAAGTGGTATCTCGAGAATCAGGAGTGGCTCGACAACGTGACGAGCGGCGACTATCAGAAGTATTACGAAAATATGTACAATAACTGAAGTTATGATAGGAAGTTATGACAGGAAGTTATGATAGGAAGTTATGATGAGCCATTACATTTGTGCGCTTATTCATTTGGCCCATTTAACTCCTCCTTATAACTTCCCATTTAAATCCTCCTCATAACTCCCCAAAAATATAAATATATGAAAAAGATATTGCTTTTAGGCTCAGGCGAACTGGGCAAGGAGTTTGTGATTGCAGCGAAAAGGGCAGGACAGTATGTCATTGCCTGCGACAGATATGACAATGCTCCGGCGATGCAGGTGGCCGACGAGCGCGAGGTGTTCTCAATGCTCGATGGTGATGCCCTTGATGCGGCTGTGAAGAAGCATCATCCGGATATCATCGTGCCCGAGATTGAGGCTATCCGTGTGGAGAAGCTCTTCGAATATGAGAATCAGGGAGTACAGGTGGTGCCAAGTGCAAGGGCGGTGAACTTCACCATGAACCGTCGCGCCATACGTGACCTTGCATCGCGAGTGCTCGGACTTCGCACTGCCAAGTATTTCTATGCCAAGACATACGATGAATTCAAGGAGGCTGCCGACGAGATAGGTTTTCCGTGCGTCGTAAAGCCTCTCATGTCGTCGTCGGGTCATGGACAGAGCTATGTGCATAATGACGGCGAACTCGAAGCTGCGTTCCGCAATGCAATGGAGGGTAGTCGTGGCGACGTTAAGGAGGTGATCATCGAGGAGTTTATCGACTTCGACTCGGAGTTCACACTTCTCACTGTCACACAGAAAAACGGTGACACTCTCTTCTGTCCGCCTATCGGACATGTGCAGAAAGCTGGCGACTATCGTGAGTCGTGGCAACCGTATAAGATTAGTGACGAGGCATTGGCAAAGGCGCAGGAGATGGCGGCTGCAGTGACAAAGGCGCTCACCGGTGCTGGTATCTGGGGCGTGGAGTTCTTCCTCACCAAGCAGGGTGAGGTGATCTTCAGCGAACTCTCGCCGCGTCCGCACGACACCGGTATGGTGACACTCGGACACACCACCAACCTCTCGGAGTTTGAACTGCATTTCCGTGCCGTGATGGGGTTGCCTATCGCCGGCATTCACCTCGAGCATGCTGGTGCTTCGGCTGTAGTACTCTCGCCTGTGGAGAGCAATACCCCCCTCGACTATAATCTCGAAGAGGCCCTCAAGCAAGACCATACCCGCATCCGCATCTTCGGCAAACCCGAGGCACACGTGGGTCGCCGTATGGGAGTGGTGCTTTGCTATGGCGATGTTGCCGACGGTACCGATGCCCTCCGCGAAAAAGCCAAGGCTGCCGCCAAGACCATCCTCGGCACCGACCCATACACCGTATTCTGATTATGTTGGGAGAAATAATTGAACTGCCGAAGATATATGACCCGAGGGGCAACCTGACCGTGGCGGAGCAGATGAAAAACGTGCCTTTCGAGGTGAAACGGGTATATTGGACTTACGATGTGCCGGCTGGAGAAAGACGCGGTGGGCATGCCCATAAGGAGTGCGTGGAGTTTATTATCGCTGTGAGCGGTTCGTTCACTGTGACACTCGATGACGGAAAGGGCAACCGCAAGGACTTTCATCTGAATCATCCCTGGGAAGGATTGCTTGTGCCTACAGGTATATGGCGCACATTGGAAGATTTCTCCTCCGGTGCCGTGTGCTTGGTGCTCGCCTCTGAGTTGTTCGATGAGGATGACTACTTATATGAATACGATGAATTTCTGGAATACGTGAAATGATTATCATCGAAAGATATTCAGCAGAACGCTTTGACGAATGGAACAGCTTTGTAGCGGCGTCGAAAAATGGAACATTCCTTTTCGACCGCCGCTATATGGATTATCATAGCGACAGATTTTCCGATTATTCACTGATGTTTTATGATGAGAAACATCGACTTGTGGCAGTACTTCCCGCAAATGCCGAGGGAGACGTGTTGCAGTCGCATCATGGTCTTACCTATGGAGGACTTGTTGTTGGTGATGCCTTCAGAAGTGTGACGGCATTGGAGACAATGGAGGCAATGAATGCCTTTTTGCACAGTGAAGGTTTCCGAAGGATTGTATATAAACCTACTCCGTGGATATATCATCGTCAACCATCCGAGGAGGACCTCTATGCCATCTTCCGACAAGGGAAATTCAATATCATCGGTAGGGATATATCCATTGTTGTGGATTTGTCATGCCCATTACCGTTTATGGAGTTGAGGCGACGACATGCCGCCAAGGCATTGAGAGAAGGGGTTGTTGTAGAGTGGTCGGAGGATTTCGATGATTTCTGGACAGTTCTCGACGACAATCTTATGCAAAGATATGGGGCACACCCAGTGCACAGTGTTGAAGAAATCAAATTGTTATCAGGGCGTTTTCCTGAGAATATCGTTCTATGTCATGCCACATTGAATGGCTCTACCATAGCAGGAGTAGTGTTGTTTATTTGCGGGAAAACAGTGCATGTGCAGTATATTTCGGCCTCGCCCGAGGGCAAGAGAATTGGTGCGTTGGATGCCATTTTCTCTTTTCTCATAAATTATTATTCCGACAAAAAGTCATTTTTCGACTTTGGAAAGTCCACTGAGGATATGGGACGCTATCTCAACGAAGGACTTATCTTCCAGAAGGAGGGATTCGGAGGACGTGGCGTTTGCTATGATACATATGAATGGGAACTTTAACCAAGAGACTGTGATACTATGGAAATAAAATATCTTGAACTCAAGAAGATTACCGCAATGCACGGCGAGGAGATACAGGAGGCTGTGCGCGAGGTGGTGGATGGCGGATGGTATCTGCAGGGAACCTCCAACCGGAAGTTTGAGGAACAGTATGCTGCATATTGCCATGCCAACTATTGCGTGGGATGCGCCAACGGACTGGATGCACTCACTCTGTCCCTGCGCTCGTTGATGGAGATGGGCGAGATGAGTGAGGATGACGAGGTGATTGTGCCTGCCAACACATATATCGCAACTATCCTCGCCATCACCGAAAACCATCTGAAGGCTGTGCTTGTGGAACCTCGCCTCGACACTTTCCAGATAGATGACTCGCTCATAGAAGAGGCAATCACACCGCGCACAAAAGCCATTATGCTTGTCAATCTATATGGCAAGAATGCCTATACTCCCTTAATCGGTAACTTGTGCAATAAATATCACCTTAGATTATTAATTGACAACGCCCAAGGCCACGGGCTCATCAATAATCAATCATCATCAATCATTAATCAATCATCAGTAATTACTTGTCATAGCTTTTATCCCGGAAAGAATCTTGGAGCACTGGGTGACGGTGGAGCGATAACCACCGACGATAAGCAGTTAGCCGATACTTTCCGCGCAATAGCCAATTACGGTTCGTCGCGCAAGTATGTATTCGACTATTGTGGACGCAACAGTCGCCTTGATGAGATTCAAGCCGCGGTGTTGTCGGTAAAACTGCAATATCTCGACAAAGACAATAATCGTCGTCGTGAGATTGCCATGAGATATATAAAAGAGGTGAAGAACCCCTTGCTGAAGATGCCCTCAGAGGATTATTGGCAAGATAATGTATTCCATATTTTCCCGGTGTTGTGCGAGCAGCGCGACAGATTACAGAGTTATCTTGCTGACAATGGCATACAGACAGTTATACATTATCCGATACCGCCTCATAAGCAAAGATGCTATGCCTCGTCGGATGCTCTTGTCATTCCTCCTTCCGGTCTTCCCATTACCGAGCGCATACATCGCGAGGTATTGAGTCTGCCGTGCAATCCTGCACTTACTGATGAAGAGGTGGATTACATCATCTCAAAACTTAGTGATTTTAAGGAGTTAAGGAGTTAAGGAGTTAAGGAGTTATCGCTCCCGTTGGTCGCTAGGAGTTAAGCCATTAGTATTGAGCATTGGATATAAGCGCAACAACATTTGGCTTAACTCCTTAACTCCTTAACTCCTTAACTCCTTAAAATTTAAATCAGCGCCTTAATCTTCTCTTCGATCTTGCTCTTTGAGGCAGCACCGACAATCTTGTCGAGAATCTTGCCATCCTTCATGAACACGATGGTGGGGATATTGCGAATACCGAATTCAGCAGCGATATCGTCTGCCTCCTCAACGTCGCATTTTCCAACAGTCACCTTACCGTCATATTCATTGGCAAGCTCCTCGATGATAGGAGCAACCATACGGCAAGGACCGCACCATGTTGCCCAAAAGTCAATAACCAATGGCAGGTTGCCATTCTTGTAGCTCTCGTAATTTTCGTTTGTAATTTTTACTTCCATAATGAAATTATTAATTTATTAATATATTAATTTATATTGTAATCTAAAAAATCGTGATTTTCTATGAATTTTATGAGGTCTTGTCTCACGTCAATCTCGTGGGTGCGACTCTTCAGCAGAACATGATTGTTTCCCTTGCGGTCATGCAACTGGAAGAACAGTTTCGTCTTGCCCGGATGCTCGCGGATAATCTGGTTCAACTCCTCAACAACCAGTGAGTCGAGATCATCGGTGGTAATATTGATGGTGAACCGGTCGATGGAGCGCTCCTTAACAGTAGGCAGATATTCGATGTTCTGCACCTTCAGATCGTAGAGATTGCTGTCGCGGAAACGAGGCACACACTTGGCTGTGATATAAACCGACGACCCCACGATAAGCATGCCGTTCCATTTTCCCCAGTCCTCACCGAAGAAGGCAAGTTGGCCAGTGCCATTGTAATCCTCTATATTAACAAAACCGCACGGTTTGCCGCTTTTGGTGTATTTTTGCTGATTGCTGGTGACGATACCACCTAAGATGATATCCTCGCGGTCGGACAGTGTGCTTAAGTCGTTGATCTCGGAGCATTTGGTGTTGCACAGGTTGTCGAGCACAATGCGATATTCATCGAGAGGGTGGGCTGAGAGATAGATACCCACGTATTCGCGCTCTTTGTTGAGGCGCTCGATGTCGCTCCACTGTTCGCCCTTGATGATGGGCGGTGTGGCTATCTCCACTGCGTTGTCTCCTCCGAAGAGCGAGTTGCGTGCCTGTGCCATCTCGTTTTGGTAGAGCTGGCCATATCTTATGAGGGTTTCGATGAAAGTCTCACCCTTTGTATTCTTAGCAAAGAAATCCTCGCGTTTCATAGATCCGAAGCTGTCGAATCCTCCACTGAGCACGAGCGACTCCACACACTTGCGGTTGCAGGCGGAGAGGTTGACACGCTGGATGAAGTCGAAGATATTCTTATAAGGTCCGTTTTTCTCTCTTTCCTCGATGATGACATCTGCTGCAGCTCCACCCACACTTTTGATGGCTGAGATACCGAAACGAATCTCACCGTGGTGGTTGGCTGAGAACTTCTGCCAACTCTCGTTGACGTCAGGACCGAGAGTGGGTATGCCCATGGCCTTACATTCATCCATGAGTTTCGTGATTTCGGTGATGTTGTCGAGGTTGCGGCTCATCACGGCTGCCATATACTCGGCTGGATGGTGGGCCTTGAGATAGGCCGTCTGATATGCCACCCACGAATAGCATGTGGCGTGACTCTTGTTGAAGGCGTAGGAGGCGAATTTCTCCCAGTCGCCCCATATCTTCTCAAGCACTGCAGGGTCGTGACCGTTTTTCTTTCCACCCTCGATAAACTTGGGTTTCATGGCATCTACGATAGCCTTTTTCTTCTTACCCATAGCCTTGCGCAGGGCGTCGCTCTCACCGCGAGTGAAATCTGCCAACTGGCGCGACAGAAGCATCACTTGCTCTTGATATACGGTGATTCCGTAGGTGTCCTTCAGATATTTCTCCATGCAGGGGATGTCATACTTTATCTCCTCGCGACCGTTCTTGCGCGCAATAAACGAGGGGATATAATCCATAGGACCTGGACGATAGAGGGCGTTCATGGCGATGATGTCCTCGAATACCGTAGGTTGGAGTTCGCGAAGGTATTTCTGCATACCAGGCGATTCAAACTGGAAGGTGCCGATGGTGCGTCCCTCGGCATAGAGTCGGTAGGTGTCGGCATCGTCAATGGGGATGGTGTCGAGGTCAATCACCTTGCCTGTGGTGATACGGATGTTCTCCACAGCCTCCTTGAGGATAGACAAGGTCTTAAGACCGAGGAAGTCCATCTTGATAAGTCCTGTTGATTCAATGACGTGTCCGTCGTATTGTGTACAGTGGAGCTTATGTCCAGGGTCGTTCTTGTCTTCTGCCACAGATACAGGAACCCAGTCGCTGATAGGGTCGCGGCAGATGATGAATCCGCATGCATGGATACCAGTGCCTCTCACAGTGCCTTCGAGCATCTTCGCATATTCCATCGTGTTGCGCAACTTCGGGTCGGCACTTGCCTCTGCCTCCCTCAGTTCGGGTATGCACTTGATGGCATTGCCGATGTTCATCTTCAGTCCGTCGGGCAGTTTGTCGGGAATGAGTTTGCACAGGTAGTTGGCCTTGTCGAGAGGCAGTTTTTCCACTCGTGCTACATCCTTGATGGAGTTCTTGGTAGCCATCGTACCGTAGGTGATGATATGGGCACAGTTTTCATGCCCATATTTCTCCTCCACCCATTCCAGCACCCTGCCTCGTCCGTCATCGTCGAAGTCGGTGTCAATATCGGGAAGAGAGATACGGTCGGGATTGAGGAAACGCTCAAACAGAAGGTCGTATTTGATAGGGTCGATCTTGGTGATGCCAAGGCAATAGGCAACCACCGAACCTGCCGCAGAACCACGTCCAGGACCTACCATCACTCCCAGTTCCTGTTGGGCGGAGTTGATGAAGTCCTGCACGATAAGGAAGTAGCCAGGGAATCCCATGGTCTTCATTATATGGAGCTCAAACTTAATACGCTCGCTCACCTCGTCGGTGAGGGGAGTGGGGTAGAGGCGCTCTGCTCCTTCGTATGCCAGTTTTGCCAGATAGTCGGCCTCAAACTTTATGCGGTATAGTTTGTCTATGCCACCCAACTTCTTTATTTTCTTTTCGCCCTCCTCGCGTGGCAATTGGTTCTCTCCGTTCTCGTCGCTCGTAAACTCGTCGAAGAGCTGCTCGGGAGTGAATTTCTCGCGCCACTGCTCCTCCGTGCCGAATTCCTCGGGAATGGGGAAGAAAGGCATGATGGGGGCATGCTCGATGTCGTAGGTCTCCACCTTGTCGAGAATCTCGAGAGTGTTGCTGAGAGCCTCGGGAACATCCTGAAAGACATCGTTCATCTCCTCGCGAGTCTTAAACCACTCCTGCTTGGTGTAGAGCATACGGGTAGGGTCGTCGAGGTCCTTGCCTGTGGAAAGACATAGAAGGTGGTCGTGGGCTTCAGCATTCTCCTCATCTACGAAGTGGGCGTCGTTGGAGCATATCACCTTGACGCCATATTCCTTCGCCAGTTCCAGCAGAACCTTGTTGGCCTTCTGCTGCAAGGGGAATGTCTCGCGGTTGGCGCGTTGCGAGGGATCCTTCACCTCATGGCGCTGCAGTTCCAGATAATAGTCGTCGCCAAAGAGGTTGTGATACCACTGCACTGCCTCGCGGGCACCCTCGATGTCGTCGTTGATAATCTTCTTGGGCACCTCGCCACCAATACATGCCGAACAGATAATAAGTCCCTCATGATAGCGCTCAAGGTCGGCACGGTCGGTGCGAGGCCTACCATAGAATCCGTCAATCCATGAGTTTGACACCAGTTTGATGAGGTTTTTATATCCTTTGTAGTTCTTTGCTAATACAATAAGGTGGTAACCGCTGCGGTCACCATTCTCCTTCACCTTGTCTTCCTTGCGATGGCGAGCCACATACATCTCGCAACCGAAGATTGGTTTGAATGGCTCAAGACCTTCCTTGGCTCTCTTGCCGTTGACACCATTGCAGTAGTCGAAGAACTCCTTGATGCCAAACATATCGCCGTGGTCGGTTATAGCCATACCCTTCATTCCGTTGCCAATAGCCTTGTCAACGAGTCGTGAAATACTCGATTGTCCGTCGAGTATCGAGTAGTATGTATGTACATGAAGATGTACGAAATCTTGCATATTTTTAAGCATTTTATGTGAAATCGAGTCCAAAGTTACGTCATTTTTATGACATAACCAAAAGAAATTGCCAAAAAGTTTGTTTATTCGCAAAAAAAACACTACCTTTGCAGAGATTTAAATCAATCCTTGTAGATACCCATGGGAAGAAGAATAAAAAAACTGAAAAAGATTCGCATCCATCGTGAAGGCACCGATACACTGATTTACAGCGTTTTGGCAATAGGCTTAGTTGCTTATC
>OBLI01002189.1_pt1 | contig 17189 bp, 13 predicted proteins | sample 1519701 | NCBI WGS metagenome assembly OBLI01 (sample SAMEA3663005, study PRJEB22513) | pig gut metagenome | biome: pig gut; feature: pig-associated habitat; material: faeces | place: France | collected 2012 | reverse complement strand
ATGCCGCTTCTCTCCTTTCTTCTTTAAGCGGCATTGAGGTAAAAAATAGAAGGTTGGGGATTACCCTTTTTACCCAAAATCTTGACAATTAACCTCTCGTGCTCATTCACTACAAGGCTGATGTCAAAGAAAGCATTTACTCTCATTTTTCCGTTGTTTATTAGTTTATACTTAAGTTCTTCATTCTCGTATATCTCGCAGATGACAGCAGCAGACTTCTCCGGTGAATCAGGCTCCACGAGCAATCCATTCTCATAGTCAGTGATAAGGTCGGGAATGGCATCCACCGCCGTGGCCACTATCGGCTTTTCCAATGTCATATACTCCGCCAACACCAATCCGAAACCCTCCCAACGGGAAAGCAACACCGCCTGGTCAAACAGCTTCATATAATCAATCGGATTCTCCGTCCATCCCGTTATCGTCAACCTGTCAACAACTCCAAGTTGTTCAGCAAGAACCAAGATATTCTCCTTTTGCTCCCCGTCACCCACGATAACAAACCAAGCCTTTGGAATCCTCTTCGCCACCTCAGCAGCCATCCTTACAAACACGTCAGGAGCCTTCTGAGGCGAAATCCTTCCAACCATGCCAATGACATAAGCATCCTCGGGAATACCGATATCTCTCCTGCTAATCATCGACAAAGCCGCAGTCTTGCGTATATTCTCCGTATCAACGCCGTTGAATATCACCTTCATCCTGTTGGCCTTGCCCACATGCCTTTGTACCGCCAACATCTTCTGATAGTTGGGAATCATCAGAAACTGGTCGGTGGCATGTGCCAGAGCCCTCTCTATCATCAGATATATCCAACTCTTCACCTTGCTACCCTTCATCGAGGAAGCCCATCCATGAGGGTTATACATCACCTTCACTCCCAGTCCTAAAGCAGCCAGCCTACCAATGCCGCCACCTTTCGAACTATGACAATACACCACATCAGGTTTCCATTGCCTTATTAGTGCTCTCACCCTTTTCACCGCCGCCCCATCCTTAGATGGCGACAGTGCATTCTGCATCTCATGCACCTGCACAAACTCATAGACAAAGTCCTCGTATTCCTCACGTCGGAAGTCATCCGAGCACACCAATATCTGCCCAAACCTCTCCCTGTCCATCCGGGACGTAAGCATACGAAGATACCTATCGACACCGCCTGCACATTCCACGACATGCATCAGTCTTATCTTATTATTCATATCTGATTTGTGTAATTATCGTTGTACTAATTCTCACTGCAGTGAGAGATCTAAAGTCTTGTGGCCAATAATCTTCCAACACATTATTTTCATTGTCTTTTACATATCTTTAAAACAAGGAGTGAGGCAGATATTTTGGAGCCTTAAAGATCGTCGGTAGTTCGAGCTTTTGACAACTTGGTTATTGACGTGTATCGCTGGTTTTGCACGTAGGCATAAGGATAGTTATGTGTTATCACATGGTCTAACAAGTCTATTCGCGGTTTAAGTCTCATAAACGTATGAGGCATCAAATCATCTGCTGTAAAGAAATACATCCCAAAATCAAAATCCTTTACGCATTTTAAGCTATCCACTCTTTCATAACCGTTAATTATCTCATATACAGCATCGATATGCTTGTCCAGATAGAAAGCAATATATTTTGCAGGTCTGAAACTGCGGTCATGCTGACATTTGTAGAAATTATGGTGCTTTGCTATCGAATCTGCAAATCTTCCAGGAACTATAAGAACCCTCTCTTCATCTTTTATATTATCATGTCTGCTAAACACGAGGTCTTCCAATAGAATCTCGAACTGTCCAACCAAGTACACCATAACCTCATTGTTGAAATCAGAGCGATACTGTTTCATGTCGTCAAGAATCTTCCTCCAGTGAGTCCATGCAATTTGGGGATGATTTGCTATGTCCGTAGGTATTTCTTCTTCATAAGTGATGTATAGTAGCGAAGCAGAATTTTCCTTTGACAACTTGATGTGCTCTTCCAACTGACTGATGTTATGATTGTAATTGACTGTCCACGGCTCGATTTTACTTTCAATGTAAATATGATAATTAGCACGCAGTTCTCCATCAGGAATAGACTTTTTCCCCTTTACTTGCGTATTGACATGAGATGTCGTTTCTACTCCAATGTCACCAAACAACGAATTCATTAGAGCCGGGCCTCCTAACTCCATAAGATGAAGCAAGGCTGCTGTCACGATATCTTCACCCTTTTTATAACCGCCAAATATTGATTTCGAAGTTATTGATTTTGAATGCATTTCAATTTCTTGTTTGTTGTATCTGTTTATCCTTGCCTACCCACACGAAATCTTGTGGAACCTCTATAATTAGTCATCTTTTTATCTCCTTCCCTCCATTCACCATCTTAAACGCCTTCTTCAATATTTTGTATATTCCAAGCCTTGCACTCCATAGTCTCACAAGCTTTTCCACTCTATGCCTCATGGTTACTGGAAAATACTTTCTGAAACATTCATCAGCAGACATCATATTCAGGTCTTTGAAGAAAGCGGCACGCCGGAGATTCATCTCAACAGACTTTACCATCTCCTTCACTCCCTCAACTGCAGCATCGGCATCAATTTCTTCCGATATGCCTAAAAACTTTATATCCTGCCATATCCTCCAACCCTTTTCACTATGAATCAAAGCCCTTGTAACACCCTTGTCGTTGTCAAGCACCTTGCTGAACTTATCCACATCAAAGCAATCCCAGATAGTTAAGTCTGTTTTGCGATATCTCTTCTTGGCTGGACAAGCAAAACACGAAGGACGAGGAGATATGTTGTTGAAGAATGCCCTCAGCATCACGTCAGTATCAATGCCTTCTTTATATTTATATCCGTCATTGTCCACAAAAGACATGACGGAATACTTATACCCATACACTTTGTCTCTGAATCTTATATCCGTCACCCCATCCATATTACCTCCTGTAACCATTTCAATATATTTTCTGAAAACCAATGGCGATGGACAGGCATGACAGACCACATCCATCTTCAACAATGTATCATAGTCCTTACGCAAAAACTTGTGCAAACCCTCCAACTGACATGGAGTACCACTAAACAAAACCCATCTACCGGTTCGGAGCAACTCTCTTACCTCTGCAAACGAATTGCCCACAACACTCTGCGCATACTTGCTGTTTCTGAATTTCCTTATTTCTGCAACATTATCAACACCGATATGCCGTATTACAAAGTTTTCATCGTATGCAGCCCCATAAACAACACCACCTTGCCCTATCACCCATGATGCCAAGGCAGTAAACAAGCCGCCAGAAGTGCTTTCGCGCAGCACCTGAGCATCAGAATGTTGAAACAAAACAGCACGTTGTTCAAAAGGTTCCTCCAATAAGGGAGTCTGCACAGGACAAACCTTGTTGCATGCTCCACAGTTGTTACATATGTCTTTATCTACATGAGGATATAGGAAACCCTCCTCATCCTCCTTCATTTCGATGCAATGCTTCGGGCATGCGTTCTCGCAAGCCCAGCATCCGCAGCAATCCTTTTTATCCTTTATCGCAATCATAGAATATTCCTTTCTTTGAGAGCCTTTTCCAGCCAGTTCCAAGTAAACTGTCGCAATTTATCCAGTTCACTATGTACAACTTTATAGTCCACTTCTTCCTTGAGCCTGTCAGCCACATTAAAGACATCCGACTTTCTTACCATCCTCTTCTCCTGTTTCACCAAAGACAACAGAGAATATAATCTGCCGTTGGTAGAAGCAGGACCATCGTTGCTGTATCTCGGAAACGTAAAGAACCTCTTGCTGTTAAGCATGGAGAATACAGAGCAGTGGAAGGAATCCGTAAACACATATTCCGCATCCCTTATCAGTTCCACAAACTCCCGTGGACCTACATTATAAGGAGTGAAATCGGCAAATCCCTCATCGCTCTTCACGTATTCATCACTATGAGCTATCTGCACAATCTTCAGTCCTGGTTCTTTCCTTACCCGCTTCACTATCTCACGTTCCCACGGATTGTTACCCAGGAAATAAACAAACAGATACTTCTCTCCATTGGCAAACCTCTTGCCATCGCCATCAGCACCTATCGCCTTCTTCCATCCATCAGCATCAAACATGATGGTAGGGTCACATACCACAGGAACATCTCTATCAGCCCATTGCTTTACTAATTTCTGCCCGGAGGTTTCCCTCACCGACACATAGTCTATCCTGTTTAAAAACTCTCCAGCTTTCCTGCCATATTTTTCAGGTAGAACAGAGATGCCAAAGCTCGTGGCAAGCGCAATCTTGCACACGTCATCAGGCACAAAGTTCAGCGTATAGTAATCAGCGGCAATATTAGAAGGCAGCCACAGTTGGTCACTACCCACCACGAAAGCCGCATATTCATGCGCCTTCACGCCAAGCTGCGCCTTGCTGTCATATCTCCCCGACAAAGTAAACATGTTAGAGGCGAAATCACGGAACATCCCATATCTCACCTCCAAATTCCTTGCATATTCAGGATTCCGTTTTTTGGCCAACAGTTTTCTCACTGTAGCCATCTTGTCCTTCACGGTATTCACATCCAGAATCTTGCTAAGGAAATACTTATACTTTGCCTTGTTGATTTCCGGCAACAGTCCGTCAATCATTATCGTCTCATGCTCCAGTCCCAACTTTACAAAAGCCTCCTGCGTGGCAAACGCCTGCAGCTGACTTCCATAGTTCGGCTGGAAATAGCATGTAACGAGAGCTATTTTTTTCTTTGTCATATCAATAGTCAAATTTACCTTTTTTGAGATAGTAAGCCTTTACATTGGAAACTATCTGAAGTAAGAAATAAAGTTTAAATCGCAGTAACATAAGAACTATTCGTCTTTGCTTGTCCATTCCCTCAGTACTACATTTTTTTATAGATTTTGTGTAAAAGGGATAGTCCTTGATATATTTTGCATATTTTCGAGTTCTGCTCCACAGATTTTTCTTTGATGAAGGATGGAAATATGTACTGAGCCCCGTTGCAATAAGAGCATAGACAACCCTTTGATAAAGAGTTTGTTCAAATACATCTTTATTACGGAATGCAGCAATATCTTCTTCCATCACTTTTACGCAGTCCGTTATGCATTTAGCATTATATTCACTACCTAACTTAGAAATGGACATAGGATTAAACAAGTAATGATTCCAATACGCATTAATATAAAGGACATGTTTTGCGTAATAAAAGGATCTTAGAGAAAACTCCGTCCCCTCCATACCTTGTTTCAACCTGTCGTCATGTCGTATGCCGTTATTCTTTGCATATTCAGTGCGTATCAGTTTGCAATATGCCGTGGCAATGCCAGACTTATATACCAATACATTCCTTGCAAGCTCAGAACATTCGTCTCCTGAATACAAATGCTCATCATCTTGACAAGGCCATTCCCATTTACCTTTAATGGACTTTTCACCAAGCTCCTGAATACATTTCCAAAAGACAACGTCAATATCCTTGTATTTATTAAGCACTTTAAATATGCTTTCACATGTATCAAGATCTATCCAGTCATCGCCGTCAATGTACATGTGCCACTCGCCCTGTATAGCCTCAAATCCCGCATTTCTTGCAGAAACAAGACCTCCATTCTCTTTATGAATCACCTTCACGCGTTCATCTTTTTGGGCATACTCGTCACATATCTTGCCGCAGTCATCAGGACTACCATCATCCACAAGGATTATTTCTATTTCCCTCATTTTCTGATTTATGCAGCTTTCTATACACTGACGCAGATATTGTTCCGGCACCTTATATACAGGAACAATAATTGAAACCATTGGAGTATTCATATCTTTATTCATTATCATTTCTGAGTTAAAATCTTTTCTATTGCATCCATAATCATATTAATCAGTCTTTTATCGATAAGTGCCTTTTCTCCAATACCTTCAATCAATAAAAGATTTATATCTTCAAGTTTATCCGATTCTTCTTTCAGTTCTTCCGTCAATATCAATAAGTACTCTGTATTGAGGGGCAGGATCAACTATGTAACTGCCAAGAAAGTTTCGAATAATATCGTTCATATACGCCCTTATTATCTATATTTTATTTAGTTTAATTGGGGCTGACGCTTTCAATAAGTATCAATTATCTTTTCCATGTCTTTACATTTCGTAAAATTACGGAACAATTGTGGAATCATACTATTAGGATAATATTTATTAGCACAAGTAAGAGTATGGGATATAACATCTTCTATAAGCTGGTCTTTCGATTTCAAGAAAGAATCAAAATCTATGCTTTTATTGTGCATTGAGCCTTCATCTATTTTTTTCATCACAAGATGAATAATAAACAAATTGCCATAAGTATATATGCGTTTTTCTCTTCCATCAATTAACGCTGAAAGTTTGTTACTAAGTTTTTGCATGACATACCTGTAAGTTTTAACTACATGTATGAGATAAGTTGCATCTAGGTCTTTATTAAAAAGTGAAGTATAAGGTCGAGATGATATGTTTTCCCATAACTTACCAATTTCACGCTTAGCTTGGACAGAAAGCGAAATGTCAGACTGCTTTGTAGCCAATGCTAACACACACTCTTCAAAGTTATAATTCTTTTCGTCAGAAGGGTAACGTTGTTCTTCTCGCTTATAATGATATGTTATACCTTCCAACAACAATTCTATTTTCAATCTTTCTTGTTGTGTATCAAGGGTCACGAAATCCTTTTTCTCTATTTTATTCTGAGTGTTATTGGCAATGGTAATTTCTTCATCAAACTTGTCAGGCGTATTCGCCATCGAAATTATTTTCACAAATAAACAAGCGTTTGACTCTTCAATTCCTTCATTGTTGAAATAAGTACCAATCGTCCCAACAGTTTGCGCACCATTGATAATTTTCACGTTTACGCAATCAAAGATGCCAATATCATGATTTGTTCCTCCTGCAACTGCTTTTTGGTAACTGTCACACAGAACCGTAATACCATTATTAAAATAGACAAACTTATCTGGGCTCTCTCTCAGGGTTTTCTCCATGCTTTTATTTGCATCAGACAGCCCCAGAAAATTTCTAATGTTATCACTAAACAATTTGGATCCATGTTTTTTATATAAATTGGCGAGTTCGATAGCAGTAATGGTACCAAAGACAGCTTCGTATGGTTCTCTTATGCAACCCCACTGAGATATGATGAATTGAGTATTTATCGGATTATTTACAAGACCTTGTACCAAAGCTCTATGTGCTTCTTCCAGATTAAAATCAACAAAAGCCAACATCTCTGAAGGGTCATTAATCTCAGCGAGGAAATTATCCATAACCACTTTATTCTCCGCCGATAACTGTTTACCTGTATAGGCCAAGACTGCTTTAATATTTATTTGAGGATTATTAATAGCACTCTCAATTTCTTCCTTGCGATTAATAATCTTATCATTGAATGAAGAATACTTCATATCAAACAAATCACGCATACCTTGTATAAACTTTAGCAAATCGCCATTGTCTATGCCTGATTTGCCGTTTGATATATATTTCGATTGGACTATCCATAGTGTTAATGTATCATCATCGCAATATATGCAATCAATACCATTGTCATGGTGTCCGTCAGTGATAAGCTTGCAAGATTCTTCTGGGGACAATCTTGTTTTAGTGGCAATAGAAAATGCAGCCAAAGCACGTGAGAGTTTATTTATATGCTTCGCTTCAGGATTAACTTTAACTAAATCAGAATCATCCACATAGGGTAGATAATCAGCCTCCAGTCTTCTTTTTATTTGATTTACGTGTAGTACACTCATTTTTCTTGATTATTATATATTTCGTTTATTATAACCGATAAAATTTCTATTGTTTAGGTATTAGAAGTACTCAAAAATCAGGGAATTAAGGTTTTGTTATTCATCATGATTAAAGGCATCATGATCTTCTTGCTTCTTCCACCTCTCCTGCCCAAATCTCAAAGCCTCATGAACAATCCTTTGTGCTCCTTCCAAGTCCATTTCATACTGTGACTTCACAACAGGAATATTATAATTACTACTAATAATGTCATACTCCACTTGAGATTTAGTGAGTATGATAATCGTCTTCTGCAAACAATCTTCCAATAGCCAGTCTTTATTTGCAAGAAAATGTTGTATAAAACCTTTTTATTTTCATAGTCTTTCTAATAGTATTTTTTCTAATTTTTTTGAACATGCTTCAGGAGAGAAGTTATCTTTCATATACTGCAACAACTCTGGTTGATAGACATTATTATTAAGTAATTTCTTTACTGCAAGGCCAATTTCTTCGACTGAGTACGGATTAATAATCTCTGCATGGCCAGCTAAATAATATTTTGGTCCGCCATCGTTAGTTAATACAATCTCAGCTCCATTTGCAGCTGCTTCCAATGCTACCATTCCCACACCTTCGGTAATACTGGGTAATGCAAATACCTTACATCTTCGATAATAATCCAATAATTGCTCATCTGTCAACTTTCCAACATACTCGATGTTATCATGCCCGTATATCAAATTATGCAACCATTGTTGTTCATCGGCGGAAACGAGAATTCCTGCCAACACTAAACGATATCCGTACTTTATTGCAGCCTCTACTTGACGCTCCACGTTCTTGTTTTTTGCTGCCAATCTGCTGGCATGGAAACAAAAGTTCTCTTTATGTGGTATAGTCTCGCAAGATTCCACTCTATACTGCAATGGAACTAACTCTATCAAAGAACTATCAATCTCTAAACTTTTCGTTACGTATGAAGATTCGTAATCAGATCTAACCAACCACAAATCAAACAAATCTTTATTAAGAAACAAATCATGAAATCTTGATGATAGGCCCAAATGTTTTTGTTCTCCCCAATATTTAGTAAAGAACTTGTATTTCCAATGGCCCCAAGCGGGATCAATGATTGGAGCAATTGCTATTCTTTTTACTAAATTCCTAAAAGCTTTTGATGCATCTCTAAAATTCCCCCCAAATCCCATCATGATTAACCAATCGAAGGAATCCCAATCATAATCCTTCCATATATCAATTAATTCAACTTGATGCCCGAGAGCAGTCAACCCGTCTCTCCACATCTTGCCTTGCACCTTAACACCACAAATGGGTGACACAGATACGGTTGGTTTGTATATTCCAATTTTCATAATATTTTAATTATTTATTTCATTTATACTCTTCCCCCAGTCATGACACTAAGCAGCCAGTTGGCTTTTGTGCGTTTGAGGAGGAAGTATGTTGTGATACATACAATTACACACAGAGAAGAGTTTATGATGTAATATACACACATCATCATATCGCTGTTTATCGTCAGTAACTTAGCCAATGAATGACGATATATATTCAGGACAAGAATGTGTGTAACATACATATACATACTAGATGCCGCCACAACTTTAAGCCTGTGGAAATCATGCATCAAAAGTGACAGCTTCTGTTAATGAATAATAGATAGGGAAGTGAATAAATAGCACTCCTATTACAAAATGAAGCGTGCAATGTTAATTGCTTGTGATTCTTTTGAAGTCATAATCTTGCTTTTTTTAATGTATGGTTATAAACTGAATAATCTTTTTAGCATCCTTTGCAATATAAATCTGTCGAATAATTTCTTTCCATATTATTTATCTTACGATCTTACGAATCACAAAGAAAATGATGCAATAAACTACAATTGCTTGCCAGCCTGTACGGAGTATTGTTGACAAAACGCCTAAAATACCAATTCCATTATTAAATAGCAAAAAATGCCTAAACATAGCTATTAATACAGGAAGAGGGAAAATTAGAGCTCCGAACTGATTTATCTTCACGGTTGACGACAAAAAATAAAACAACACGAAGTATATAAAAAAGGCAAACAGATAATACCACCAACCCCATAGATACAAACCTATACCAACATCACCTGCCACTCGGTATCCATGATAATATTTTATATCAAGTGCCTCCATAGAGAAAAGATCACCTGGAGTATATTGATGTTCAAATTTATTTATTGTAACACCAAAAGCCTGTAATATTGGAGTAGGTACAAGGAATAAAATATAGTTGGAAGCATACTCTTGCATACGAGGGTTATCAAATCCTAATTTTTCAGCATAATCAATAGACATATCGCATACACGTAGGTTACAAAAACGGTCCATAATGATGTTATCAACATAATATTCACTCCACCCTTGCAGATTATCACCCTTATTATCTGTTAACAAAAGAGTTGCTTTATACATTGTATTCAAACGTTCTTTATCTTGATAGATATCCCAAATTTTTTCCAATGTTCTTTCGGCTGACGTGTTTCTTGAATTATCACGTCCTAAAGCAATTGCTATGGCAAAATCAACAAAAGGCCCTGTAACTATATATATACCAAAGAATGTTGTAAATACCATTTTGCGTGTAAACAACTTCTTGTTTTCTGTGAATAATGGTAAAATATAGCATACGCCAATCGTTACAAATGAGCTAAACATAGCTGTACGTTTTCCAGTCGCCAAACCTAGAACTGCCAATAAAATCAAGTAGAGAATAATAGGCTTAGTAAAAGCTTTCTTATAGTCTGCATCTGTATATAAATGTTTAAAAAGCAATAAACAAGGGAAAGCTGAGAATGTTTTGGTTACGCCAAGTAAGTGTCCGATAAATCCAAGGTTCTCAGCTCGGGCATCATCTGTTCCCATAACTGCCAACAATGACAGTTGACTCGCAATGCCTATAAATCCCATTATCCATATCTGAGCATCTGTAGGGGGTGTAAAATATCCTAACTTGGACCACAATCTGGTCAAAGAGTTTGTTGGGCGATAAACTTTGAGACAAAGCCGATAGGCTGCAATCAGCATCATCAAATTGAGCAGTTGGCATGTGAAAGTAAGATATGGAACACTAAAATTATAGGTGAGTGGTTTACCCTCGAAGAGTGTCACAAAAAGCGGGAAGAAGTAAAAACACATACCTATTCCAAATAAGGCAATAAAAGGAATAAAGCACTTGTTGACCTGTCGCTGCTTCATGACAAATTTCGACAACAGCAACCATCCAAGGATAAATGTAAAACACCCATAGATGTTCTCTCCTGATGGGAAAAACGCGATTTCGAATACTGTCAGCAAAAGCAGTAAAGCCAAAACCCATCTGCTTATGGTCTCAACATTATTATTACTACTCAACATATATGATAAACCTCTTGAATAGATTGTAAAATTTCATCCATCATATTATTATATTTATATAATCGCTTCTCTGAGGTACGACGAACCTCAACTGCGGGGAAACTATCAATCAATGCTACAAGCTTGTCAATAGTCGCCTCACACCTTCCCTGTTTAATCGGGATCCAATAATCGCTCAATCCATACTGACTAAGCACATCATATACCTTGCTGCTCTTCCCTTCTATTCTTCTTCCCCAGAAGTCTACAATACCCCAGTTATCCAAACTTACACATGGTACGGCATTGGTTAAACTTGACACTATGGGATGCATATTGCTTCCTATATAAGCAGAAGCGTATTTAATCAATGCGAACCAATCCAAGGGCGACAAAGGCAACGGAATGGTGTAATTAAATGGATGTGTGTAATTATATACACCATCAATATTAAAAGCTACACATTCCTTGCCTTCTTTCTTGAATAGTTCATTCAGTTCTGACAATTCATCGCATGTATATACCTGAGAGCGCAGTCCAATCAAAACATAATGCTTAGGCAATGAGTATTTTCCCCTTATTTGCTCCTCTGAAGGAATGAACTGCTTAAGATTCTGATTCAAAGCGAATACAGGGTCAGGAGTGACTGCAATATCAAGAGAAGAGTCAGCGTGTAACATCATCTCTTTTGTCCAGGCATCTCTGACTGATATGTATTTCATCAAGCGGAGCTGTTTGGCCATTCTTCTCAATGTAATTTTCCTGAAACTGTAATACTTACTGTTTTGAGAAGAAACGGACATCATAGCTGTAGGCACTTTATCAGCGAAACCAATGCCCCAAAACGGGTTAGGGAAGCGTCGTTCCGCTTGCAGAGGTTCTATCCAAAACGGACGTTTCATCTTGAACTGCCAAGTACTGCATATAGGCCAGTGCTGCGCAACTGCATCTGAACCAATAATTACTCCGTCCAATTTATATTCTTTTATAGCTGCAGCCACTTGGCGATTTGTGTGCAGCGCTTTCGTCTGATTTTCAAGCATCGTCATAACATATTCGTGATGAGCCTGCCCCTGAACAGACAATGGCTGACCAAGGAGTTTCCTTTTTAGCCTCGATAGGGTCTTCTCTGCAACCGTCTTGTATGACTCGTATCTGATGGCTATCACTTCATGCCCCATATTCTTCAAATAATAATAGGTGGATGAAGCCTGGAGATTTGCTCCGAAATTTGCCACGTCGAGGAATGTCAATAATCCTATTCTCATGTCTATCTGCCTCTTATTATATTTTTCACCTTTTCAAATCCTTCTTTTCCTGCCACACTTTCGATGACTTCCCTTGCAGCGTTGACAATGAGCTTGTCGGTCGAAACTTTAAGGTTCAACATGGTATAAAGAGCTTTGTTCTCATCATTCTGCTCGGTGAACACTTCGAGGATAATCGGTTTGTCACCGATAACAGGACTGAGGAACTCGTCTTCTACCTTTTTCAGTTCTTCCTTGCTTGTAGCTGACAGATACCTATAGCCAAGATCTTCAGCAAAATGCTTTACCAAATTAATTGATTTGTTTCCGAAATGCCCTCCGGCTGAAATATATGGATCAACCACATCGTTGTCATATTTTGAAGCTGGATGAATGAAATTTCTGAACTCCATACCTTTACCATTGTTGACGATAAGGAGTCTGACATTATTGCCTATATGATGATTTCCCAAAACATTCATATCATAGAAGAATGACAAATCTCCTGCTATACCAAAATAGAGTTTATTTTTGTTACAAAGAGAAGCTCCCATCATTGCAGATATGCCGCCGTCTATTCCAAATCCCCCTGTGCATCCAAATCCATTAACAGAGTTGGGCACTTCAAAGAAACTCCATGAACGCAATGAATTCAATATCGAATATTGAATCACACTGTTATCTGGTATCCGGGGCGAAAACTCTTTAGCTACCCAAATATTTGAGAAAGGTAAATCCGAAGGTATCTTCTCTATTAATGATGCATAGTCTTCCACGCAATTGGCATAAAACGAGCCATCACTCTCCGATGACTTCATCGATGCATATTTTTCGAAGAAATCTATCTCCCGCATATAGAACATGGCAGACAACGAATGGGTCATGTCCCTCAATACCCCATCTTCTGCCACTCTCCAGAATTTTTTCGCTTTCGGACCCAACATTGCCATCTCATACGAGCCTGTAATGTCTCCTATACCTATCATTAAGTCGGCATTTGCTGCTACACTAAGGTATTTCTTTTGACCTCCCATCAAAGCACCCAATACTCTGTATCGACCATGATAGTTACTTGTATGATCGCACAGAACTATGCCGTTATATTTCGCACAAAAAGTATCAATAGCCTTTGTTTCAGTATCTGAAAACGGTTTATGAGATCCTACAAATATGGCTATCTTACCTCCTGATATTTCAGGAAAGTCGTCGTAAGGGGTAATGTATCTAATATTTCTTACTCCCTTCAATTCTTTCACTGAAAAATCAAAACTACTTTCTGTTTCAAGATTGATATGAACTGGTCCTCCTCCATTTGCCCGCAAAGCAATCATTGCCTGATTCAGTTTCATCTGGCAGTCCCATTCATCATCATTACATCTGACAAGTGGAGCAAATACACTAAGATTGGCAATATCATTAGATATTTTAGTGCGGTCAATCACCTGTGCACAGAGATGACCGATATGCGACAATGGTCTTGTTGATGTCACTGCCAAAATGGGTAAATGGCGGTAATATGCCTCGGTAAGCCCAGAGAAATAGTTTCTTGAAGCTGTAGCTCCTGTACAAGTCAATACGACTGGTTCGCCAGATTCCTGCGAAAGACCTACAGCCATATATGCAGCTGAACGCTCGTCAACACATGAATACATCTCAAAACCACCATCGTTCTGCATGCTCAAAACCAATGGAATATTAGTGGAACCTGGGCTTGCGACGACTTTTTTAATACCATTTGCCTTTAGTAATCCCAACAGGATCTGAACATTACGTTCGGATGAGTAATATAATTTTTCCATCATAATATAGTTATCTAAGTGGTAAAACAGTTCTTCTTAGTAAATATTTTATTTTGTTTTTGAGTGAAGGTATTTCAGACAATGGAGTCCATTCTCCAGTAATACGGTCATACATCGCAAAATCACCCCAACCCGTTATACGGTATGTCGGTTTTTTGATGAATTCCCTTAAACAAGATTCAAGTCCTTCCAATGTTGGTTTGAATGTGCTGACATCGATATACTGTCCGATTTTTGAGTTGTCGAATCTTCTGTTGAAATACCTGTCATAGATGACTTGCCAGGCATGTCCCTTGATCTTCACTCTTGGATTAAACTCCAAAATTTTGACCTTCGGTTTTCTTCCTGTGGTTTCCTCTATCACTTTCATATAGAGTTCGAATATCTCTTGCCAAGTATGGCTTTCATTAACTGTAATATGGAATGCTTCGCCATAGGCTCCTTCTTTACCAAGGATTGCAGCTATGCCACGTGCTACATCATATCCATAAGTAAGCGTTGTGATTTTAGATGCAATATCCTTAGAAAACACAATGGTTCGACCATGCAAAGCCTGATATAGCCAATAATCTTTCTCTAATACTCCAAGCTGCAAACGAATTTCGCTGAAAGTTATATAAGGTCGTATGATGGTCCAGTTTTTTAAATTAGAAGCCATAAGAATGTTCTCCTCTTTGGCTTTACTTAGAGCGTATTCATCCGTTTTGAGGTATTCTTCGTCTTTACATACGTCCAACAAACGGGGAGACGATTCTTTTATTGGCTCACTACTATCAGCATAGACACGTGAAGAAGAAAGGAAAACGTATTGTTTACATGACTTCAATAACTTATCTACTCTATTAGAGAACTCTGCTGACGAATATATCATGAAGTCAACAATGACATCCCAATTCCTTTGTGATAACAAACTGTCTAAAAACTTATCATCGTGGGCATTACCCTTAGTGTAAGTAACATTATCATGACTTTTTCTGTCGCTTCGTGACGAAACAAAGACTTCAAAATCCTTCTCTTTCAATATCTGAACAAGGTGTTTTCCCATTGCCCCTGTTCCGCCTAACAATAATACTGATTTCTTCATTATTTTGACAAATACTTATTCGTGATTTTTTTAACTTTCGACATTACCATATTTCGTTCGCCTATGGTTAAACCGATACTATAAATAATGGCACAAGTAATTACTACACTGACTATGGTTGTAATCAATATACGACCAAAACTTGCAGGCAATAAATAGGCTATTGATATAGGTACTAAGTAGCTTAGTACAGCTACAGGGATAAATTTCACAAGCACCCTTCTAACGTATTCTTTAATCTGCAGGTGAACCTTTTGCTGAATGACATGAAGACGAACATATAAAACAACACAATATATAATAAAGTATATAATATATGTAGAATCAGGTGATGCTCCCATCAAATATGCTAACCAAGTCAGTGGAAATACCATGCCTCCACAAATAGTAACATACACTTGGTATTTCTTAATATCACCCGTGGCAAAGATGGCTGTCATCAGGCTATTGGATAATACTGAATCCATTAACGTACCAAGCAAACTCAGCCGAAAGAACAAGACGGCATACTCTGGTGGATTTTTCAGCCAAATCTCAAATATTTCTGGGGTTTCCACCGGGATAGCCATCAGAAGAAACAGATAAGCTGAAAACTTCGAGCTTTGGCATACAAGCGTATGCATATATGTCATATCGCCAGTTGCGTATGATTTAGTGATTTGAGGATTTACAGCCGTTGTGAAACTATGAACGAATTGAGAAATGGCAGCACTTGCTTGAACTGCGATACCTCTTGCTGCATTAACAGCCACACCAAAATAAACGTTCATCAGAATGTTCACACCTTGGGTATTCAGGGTTCCTGCTGTCACTCCTAAAAAGTTCCATCCTGCAAACGACACCATCTTTCTTAGCACTGCTTTATCATATATCAAATGATATGTACATTCCTCAAAATTTCGCTTGCTATACAAACCATATATCAATCGAATAAATATAGACTCTGCGAGCAAGAGAACACCATAAGATATAAGCCTGTCGAAAGGAGACAACATAATAGCGTATGCTACTGCAAGTTTCAGAACAATATCTAATATGGAAATATAGGCATAAGCCCCCATCTTCTCATGGGCGATGATGGATGCATTATACGGAACACTTAGCAGATTGAGAACAAATATTCCTAAAGAACACTGTAGGATATAATTTGCTGCCATCATCCTTTCTGCTGGTATATTCATTTGGTTGTTCAAGAACCATATTCCAACAATCTCTCCTATTAGTATGACAATGGCAGACAACCCCAATTGTATATTAACACTTGTAGAGAATATCGTCTTTAGTTTCTCCTTATCTCCTTTTCCCAACTCGAAAGTAAGGAATCTACTGATAGCGGAAGTTAAAGACCCGCTAATGATAGTGAACATAGCCACAATGCCGCCTACCACATTGTATATACCAAAGTCCTCCACTCCTAATGTGTTCAGAATGACACGGCTGGTAAACAGACTTACCACCATGAGGAATAACATTCTGACATATAAGAGCAAGGTATTCTTCGCTATGCGCTTGTTATTATTTGCTGACTCTGTTGACATTATAATTGATTACTGATTATTCGCACCTTGTTTATTATTAGAGGAGCTCATCAAGCTAAAGCAAGTGTCTGATGACTGATTATTGATTATTGATTGCTGATTGCTGATTGGTGATGACTGATTGATGATGACTGATTGATGATGACTGATTATTGATGACTGATTGATGATGACTGATGACTGATTATTGATTACTGATGATTGATGATTGATTATTCACACATTATATATTTTCAGCGGTGTTCATCAAGCTAAAGCAAGTTCCTGATGACTGATTGTTGATTGTCTTCACACGGAAAATGCGGAGGACACGGATGACCACTGATTTCTATTGGTTCATCAGAAATATGGAGTGACGCATAATAATATATTATTCCTGAAGTATATTAT
>OBLI01002188.1_pt1 | contig 17196 bp, 18 predicted proteins | sample 1519701 | NCBI WGS metagenome assembly OBLI01 (sample SAMEA3663005, study PRJEB22513) | pig gut metagenome | biome: pig gut; feature: pig-associated habitat; material: faeces | place: France | collected 2012 | reverse complement strand
ACGTATCGTGTTTCTGTGCAATTTTGTTCGCTATTGTCAAGTGCGTAGAATACGACGATCTTGAATCTCAGGTCATGGAATATGGCATCATCAAGCCTGCTCTGATGTCCGACCCGAAATATCGTGATGTCATAATCTCTCTTGATTCTGTTGTCCAAAAGAAGAAGAGTCCTCAGGAGATTGTGGAGAAGTTGAAAAAGGACAGGAAGGAAGCTGTCAAGTAACTCATAACAATTAAAGCAAAGGCACACCATCCGTGTTGGGTGATGTGTCTTTTTCTTATGGTAGTCATCTATTTTGATATTGGATCAGCGCAATACTCCTTGCGTTTGCATTTCTTGCACATATTACCAATCCAAACTTCATCGAATTGATTCATTGCTGCTTCAACAAGTTCTGGGTCATCTGTGATGATTCCGGCTTCAAAATTTCTTGTTGTATCTGCTTTCATTCCAATACCTGCACCAGTCAAGTTAGCACTCCCTATATAAACCATTTGGCAGTCAAGCACTATGATTTTGAAATGCACTCGGGGACATAGTACTCTTTCGAGCCTATCATATAGAACTGGGTATTTGTCAAAATCTTCTCGAAATGCTTGACCTGGCTCTTTAGCATGAATCAATCTAACTTCAACTCCCTTTCGTATAAGTTGAGCGATTAAAGCCAAGAAGGGTTTCTTGTCTTTGCCAAGTTCCACATACAAGTCCTTTATATCGGCTGTGCCTATCCAAAGAGTATGTTTAACAGTCTTTATCTGAGCAATTACCTCTTGATAATGGGCTGAGTTACTGATGTATTTAATCATTTCTTCTTATCTACTGATTCCCATATTTTTCGATACACAGGATTCGGTCCGAATACTCCTCCAAGATTGCTTAATCCTGCTGGGTAAGTATGCATACTTCCACATTTCGGGCAAGGCATAGGTGCAATAAAACAAGTTGCGCACCATTCTGCTGCAGGTGCAATGAACTTGTTACTGCAGTTATCACACTTAAAAGTAGTTGTTCCAAATACCATAATTCTTCTGTTTTCTGGTTAATTATAGAGAGGCTGCAACTTCTAAAGCATTCGACTCTGAATTATTCTGTTCTTCAGCCTGCGTAAAAAATCCGATTCTTCGGGTTCTATGTTTTTTCTCTTCAATCTTATCTGTCACAATATTAATAGTTAAATTAAGACTCTCTGTCATATCATGAAAGTGAGCTCTAAAAAGTTCAAGCATCATTTGTTTGTTGCAGAAGTAAAAATATGTGTGTATTACAAACGAATCATTAAACGTATAAACCATTGCATGGTTTTCGTGTTCTGTATTAACCTTGTCTGCGATAAAAGTTTTATCACTCATGTTCAACTTTTGATAATCTTCATCCTCGCATTTGTAATTGATGGTGCACTCAGAATAATTATCATTCATTTCAAAGTCTACAACAAAGATACTCTCGTTGAACTCAAAGATAACCTGTCCATCTTCTGCTTTAGCTTCTACACCTTCTTCCAGCAAATATGATATTAGAGCTTGACGCATCTTACATACGTTACCCATAAAAAACAGGCTCTTCCAAACTCCTGTTGTTTTTCTAAGATTTCCGATTTTCATATTGTTTGATTTTGTTGACGATGCAAAATTACAAACTATTGTCTGGCTTGATAACTTTTGAGCGCATAACATACATATTAATATTGAATATGTCAAACTAAATGTACTATTATACAATATACGAGCAAAATAATAGGTAAACCTCACAATAAGAAGCTTATTCTTTCGTTTATATATTATAAACCGAGTAACTTTGCATTATGATAACTGAAGAACAAAATAAATATGAAGAATGGCTAACAACAATAGCCAATACACGTTTGCTCTTTAACACTGTTGAAGAGATGGAAAATTATCTGGACAACCACTCTATTCATAGCAATGGTATTAAGCGGAGCATTGTCGGTCAAGCTAGATTGCGTTCAGTTTTTCGTGATCTAAAAGTTGAAGCTGCGCTTATGACTGATGGTATTGTGGATCTGGACCAAATGCTGATGCACTACAAACGTGCATGGAACTTTTATAAAAATAACTTATCAAGACGAAACGAACCCATGCAAATAGCATTGGAGTTGTTACGATATTGCTACCCACCTTATCTGACAGATAGACTTGGCAAGAAGAAAATAGGTATATTTGATGAGGTCACGTACCAAAATATAAATATTCCATTTTTAATTCTGATGTTGCTGAAAATTATCCCAGGCTATGATTCAAAAGAAGGAGATGTCGTTAACATCGCTCACCAATATGAACAAGCGATGGAATTGATGGAACAATTTTCAGAAGGTTGCACAGTTTTTTCTATTCTTCCTTCAATTACAAAAGCAAGAGGCGAAAGGAACAAAACGAGATTTATGTTACTCTATCATATATCTCAAATTCTTGATACTTACGAATCCTTCATTGATTCAGAAAAACTTTATATTACATCAACAGAAATGAAGGCTTCAAGCATTGACTTGGAGCTTGATGGATATTGGAATGAATGCGACGGTAAGTTACTTTATACAGACTTTTGGCAAATTGAACATGCATTGAATACTGGTTCGTATTTCGCTACCAAATGGCACAAGGATTATACCGGAACACTTATAGGCACTCGCTATACCATATTTCTCAACGAGGGGCAGGACGGCAAACTGGCAATGTACATGCTACACCCAGAATCAATAAAAAACAGGATGAAAGGTGAGGAATATAGGGACAGCGATCATGTGTGGTACATTACCGACATGCCTGAAACGGTTGAACCGAATCAACTTCCTTTCGTGAGGTATTTGTCCTCAAATGTCTGGAACCAGAACCTACATCTAACAAGGGTTACAGACGAAACCGTCATTGCCCAGTATGAAAATTGGTTCAAGAAATGTGATGTGCGAAAGATGTTTGAAGAACTTGAATATGAGTTTCACCCTAATATCTATGCTGTGACTAATAGTGACATCTATGTACCAACTGGCACAGAAGGTGAATTTTACAAAATCCCTCGCGATGCAGTAGAGGGGTTCAACCAAATACAGCTCAATGATAATGTTGGGCTTATGACAATGAACGGAGCTACTTATCTTGCTTTTGACGAAATGCTTGTCTATATACCAACTACCAAGAATTCGCTGAAGAAATACCGTATAGAAAAAGTCAACTGCATCAGTTAGTTAGCAGTTGACTTATGTTTCTATTTTTTACTTTGTTCCTTTGTTTCTAACTTCACCTCTACGTTCACACGGAAATCGTTGATGTTACAGAGATCTTCGAATGAGTAGTTGTATGAGTCAAAGTATAGCTGATGGAATGGATTCGTGAAATATACATCTTGGTATGCAGGGAAACGTATTCCTTCATCCCAAGTCTGACCATCATCCATAATCAGGTCTTTAAAATTCCACTTGTCATTCTCATCGAATGCTTCGTGTTCAAAACAGAGTGCTACACCATCCTGTCGATAGCCTTTACCCATCGCAGCTATGATGTTCCATACGTGGTTATCTGCCTCTTCATCAATCTGATCATGCAGGCGTTCCTGCTCTTTTCTTTTTGATAGACCCTCCTTTGGCTCGTAGGCATAGCTGCTCTTATCGTTGTCCCACTGAGGGTGTATATAAACAATAATGTGGAATTCATAGCTGTTTGGTACATCATTCATCCAACGTAGTGACTCCTGAGTTTTCTTTCCAAGTTTTACAGCCTTCTTCACGGCACGCATTAGCAGGTCGTTGGTGCGTGATATGCGCTCCGCATTCTCACGGTTGTGTACCCATGAGAGGTTCATCACATGCCGTCTGTCATAGATGTGTCCTTCGATAATATCCTCCAGTTTATCAATCTCTTCCGAAGTATTATGGTAGTAAGGTCTGCGGTAATCATTGTTGCATTGCAGATTTTGCAGCTTGCGGAAGTCATCCTTCAATGCCTGTTCGATTTCTTCCAAGGAACGGTTGGCATTCTCAGGAACACTCCATTCATACTCTTGATGCATATATTGAGCATCCTCTTCATCGAATTCGCATGGGTTGCAGTCTAAGTCGTATGCTTGTTCGACACCTTCATTGGTGAAGCAAGCATACCCACGACTGCTGCAAACTTTTTCTGGACCATAGACGCGTTCCTCCCCATTCTCATCCACAATCTTACGTCTGTTCTCGTTTGGTACCCATGTGTGACGGTCATGTATTTCATCATATATAAAAGGAATGCAGACATTATTACTTGTATCTATCACTCCAGCCTTGTAGTCTTTCCAGGCTACGGCATGACCATTCTTGTTGAAATATAGAGTACAAGCATATTCTGCAGGTATTGCAATCTCGCCAGTCTCTGACCAACGAGCACCATATCTGTTGCCTTCCTTAAACCACTCCAAGTGATTCGTCTTTATATGCTTCTTCATTTCGGGATGATTTTCTACCATAAGATTCTCTTCGTTTTATAATTTGTCATTTTCTCCCATCGATGAAGATTATAATTGTAATGATAATTATCTATGGGAGCTTGTGGCGATTTGCTGGCGAGTTCCATCAAAGTGTTGCGTCTGAGTTCTAGCCGGTGGTCACGCATACGCTTAGATCTATTACAATGAGTTTTGCGATGATTGATGGCATTCCAGTCTTCTTCTGTCAAGCCATATTCAGTTTGCCCAACCTCTGCAAGTTCTTTTATTGACGAGATGATTCTGCGCTTTATCGTTGGAGTTGCAAAGAGCATGTCGCGTTTCAAATCAATCTCACGAGCCATCTCTCCATACTTATTACGAGGATAATCACCATTCATCATGTTGTACCATGTTTCCTCTTTATCCTCTGGAGTGAATCCATAGAATGTAAGATGCCATAGCAGACGATAGGCAAGCAGTTCTTTGGGTTGTTGTTTGATGTCTTCATCCGCTATGTAGATTTCTCCATCAATCAGTTGTTCCCAAGGCAATCCCTCGATTTTTGAAGCAAAAAGGATTCTGCCTTCTCCCTCGTAAGGTTGAAGATTATACCACCTAACTTCTATAGGATAACATCCGTCTTCTGAAGCATCTGTATTGAGCAATATGTCATAGGCTTCACGAAAGGCTTCAACATGGTCATTAAACTGTTTGTCATCCTTTACATATTCTGCTATCTTGTTGAAATCACAATCCAGAAGCAGTTCGCGCAAAGTCTTTCCATATTTTATGTCTTCTATATTTTCCATATTCTATGTTTTTTTGTATTAGGCGCAAAGGTACTACAAAAAAATCTTATAACAGATTAAAATACAGAGACATCATAATACTACAACTCGTTTGCGAATAAAATGTACCATAATACAATTAACGTACAATATTATCTAAACGTTATTGTTGGTTTCGTAATTATAATTTCTCCAGGTTGTGCCAGTTTATATACCTCATTGTTGATATAATCGCTAAGGTCAGAGATGTTCCCCTTGTTCGCTCCGAAGTTCAGCAAATTCAATACGGATCTTGAAGACGATTCCACTACGACCTTGCATGTTTGCGAACTTGTTGCCACAACTTTCATTTTTACATTTTCTGTAAAAGGAGAAATCCACATGCCATGACGCGCTTCCACGATGAACAGGTCATCGTTGAACTTTACACTTGAAAACTTTGTTCTCTTGTCGAACAATCGTTTTATTGCTGTGTACGTCATACGAGCGTTATGAGGAAATTCAAGAGTAGATGCTTGCATTCTTTTTCAGATATTAATTAATGGTCTGATCAAAACCAATTTAGGGGATTTAATAAACTTGCAGGTTTGCATTTTTTGCAACCACATTTAGGACAAGTCATTGGTTGAGATTCTACAGTCGCCCCTAACTCTATATCGGGCGCAGTAAACTTATGCCCACAAGCCGGACATTTGAAAGTCGTTATTCCACGTACCATAATTTTCGTTTGTAAAAGATTTAATGAAAATATTTTTACTATAGATTATTGGATAACACCTTCAAAAGTGTCTTTACCAACAAATACATCCTTGATACATACAGAAAACTTTTTTCCAGACAATTCCTCTGTCAAAATTTCAGCTCTTTTCTCAGTCTTCCTTTCCCAATCTGGATGCTTTATTGCTGCTATGCTATCAACAACGGCAATACCATTGGGGTATTCCACAAATTGTGCTATATAGTTGGAAGAATAGGTGCCGTATTGAGCACCTTGAATCATTCGCTCTTCTTTGTGAAGTCGAACGTCTTTTATAGTCAATAGTAATATGTCACCAGATTTCATATTTTCATCTTTACTCATTTAGTGCCTTAGATAAATAAAACAAGAATCTTTCTTTATCAGAATGCCAAGAGGGAGAAGAAGGATGGTTAGGGTTGATAATTGCAATATCATGATTAACACCAGGGACTCTCATGTGACACAAATAGTCCTCATTCTGTTTCAACCTATCTTTGTCAAAAACAAATTTATTATTTTCTTTTACCGATGTGTTTATTACACATCCCCAGACTATCACAATATCTGGAGATAATTCCTTAACAACTTCTATAAAGGCTTCAAAATCTCGTTCTGACAAATCACTAGCTTTAGTTGTCCTAAAACTATCGCCATTAGATGGGAGGAAGAATTGGACATAGTTAGTGAACGCCAAATGACTCCATATATAGTTATAATCGGCATCTTCCACAAATTGTTCCAGTCCTTTTGCAAATGTTTGGTAGGTAGGGTACCAGTTTTCAATACTATTGGTTGGCTCATCATGAAGGCAGATTCCATTTGCTCTGTATTCTGGGCAAATACGATTATAAGGATTTGAATCTTTAATTGTAGTATTTGTGCATCTGCTGAAAAATGAGCATTCTGTCTTGGGGCAATAGAAACTTGCCCCAAGAACCAGAATCCTCTTTCCACTTATTCCCTTATGATAGTTTGAACCAACAAAAGGATTGAAAAATGCTTGTTTCGTCACCTTAATCATTTCTATCAGTAAAAGTCCTAAATGTTATTTGATATTATTCTTTCTATATGATAGCATTCTAACTTTTGATTCTATTCCGCGAAGATACTCGTCAATCGCATCAATTGAACCACATGTTCCAGATAGCCGACTATAAATATACTTGAATTTTTCCAATTCTATTCTAAGACGTGCCATCGCCATAATGTTCTCTCGTGCAATAGTACGTCTTGCTTCTGCATCAGCCTGCAATAAAAGACGAGATTCAACTCTGAACTTTTCTAATAATTCTTGTTGAACCTTATCTTTATAGTATGCTATAGCCAGTTCTATAAAGTTAGCGGATTCCATCTTCTACACGTCCCATTTGATTAACCACTTCTGTAATGATTTTGCAGAAATCATCCCCAGAAAGGTTACCTTGACTATGTGCATAAAAATCTTGCATCATTGACCGGATTACATTCATTCTGTCAACAACGGAGCTAGTGTCTGCTCTTTTTTTAAGAACGTATGCTTGAGCTTCGTCAACAATTCTTTTACGATCTTCTGCCATCTTTTTCAGACATGCTTCAGAAGCAACCTGCATCTTTTTAATTTCGATAATACTTCCCGCAAGATTCAAGATATTATCAAAATTATTAGCCAACATATCCATGGCTTTATCCCCTTTAGAAATTTTACCATTTCCTGTTACTGTAGGTGTTCCACTATTTGTCTTAGCTGGAGTACGACTTCCAGATTCAATTATTTCAAAACCTTCCATTTTGTTACTTATACCGCTGATATTCTTAGATATAAAGTGCGGTTTTACTTTATACCCATTTTTTTACCTATTTGTTGTGCGTAATGATAATTTTCTGTGCATTCATCGATGTCTTCGCACTTTACATCTTCGAATGTGTTTGCTATATCATTTGCTATATTTCTAATTGTATCAATGTTTTCTTCTCTCAATTTTGAAAGATCCTCTACAACAGTATCAAGAGTTTCTTTTTGCCATTTTTTCAAACCACTTGATATTTTACTTCTCAATTTATCTTTCCAAGTAGCAAGTTCGTACAATGCAAACAGAATCTCTGCAACAACGGCCACAGCAACACCAACGGCTTTCATTGAAGTGGCTCCAATCTTTGATAAGAAATGCTTTACTCCATTGTGGGTAGAACGAGAAAAAGTATGTCCAAAAAGATCTCCAGCCTTTTTTAATAGATGAGAAGCTGCGTTAGCAACACCAGCATTTGCACCTCCCATACCACCAAAAGCAACAAAATATCCTTCCAAAGAGTTCTTTCCGACCTCTTTTACCATACCTGCAACAATTGACGAAGCTGCTGCACCGACATTTGTTTGAATCTGGATTGTTACCTCATTGTTAAAACGTACTATTTCCTTCTGCAAATAGTCATCGACTTTCCTGTTAAGGTCATCCAGTTCTATATCAATATATCGTTGCACCTCAGATGTTTCTGATTTGATTGTATGTGGAAGCAAGTGGGCATTTGTATATGCAACCATTTCTTCCATGCCTGTACGATCAGAGGAATCAATTTCACCAAAAATCTTTCTTTCTACATTCGCTTTAACCTCCTCAAATTTATGAGGAAGACTTTTCTCTATCTTGTCAAAAACAGGGACTACAAATGTAGGTATAGCATGTCTTATTCTAATCGCTGATTCTTCCTGAATTTTTTTTATTGTCTCAAATTCATCTTTACTAATCTTTGCTGACAAATATCTTGACTCGATAATCTTAAAACATTTACTATATAAATCCTCGATATATTTATCAAATGCAACTTTTAAAGATTCTTGTCTTGAAGGAGAATTCAACTCTTTGCTGATGGTGTTCCATAAATCATTGCAATGTGGTAGAGGATGTCCTTTACCATCTTCACTTTCGATATTGTGAAGAATAAATACTTCAGGATCAATTGTTAAAATATCAGAAACAAACCTTGTAATGCTTGTTATCTTAGGGCTATTCGAGTTTATTCCCAAAGGGCATCTGTTAACTAAAAGAAATATTTTCACATCTTCTCGAATGAGCTCTCGTAAGAATCCAAGAAATATATAGTCTTCGTCCTGAATTCCTATCTTATAATTTAATGTGTAAACTATAATGTCACTGTTAGGCAAAAAATCTTTTAAAACCTCTTCGTGTTCAGCAACAATCGAACCATAACCAGGGGTATCAAATATCCTTAAATTATTTAATGAGGTCTGACCGACATTTTTTACCACCTTCAAGCGTTTAAGATTGTCATCAGGATGCTCACTTAATTGAAGAAAAAGATTGTGGTCAATTTTTTCAATTGTAGCATTCTTATTAATGGCATAGAAATCTTCATTTGAACAAGAGTCGTTTAATTCGATTTCAGTAATTGCAGCAGTAGATGGATTAGCTTTCATAGGCAAAATTGGAGCTTGTAGTAATCCATTTATTACAGAAGACTTACCACTGCTGGTTTCGCCTAAAAATACAAGATAAGAATCATGATTTTTGATTCTTTCATAAAGAAACTTAGACATGGTTTCAATTTCCGGATTACCGGTCATCGAAATCATATTTTCTAACATTTCCAATTTATGTAATGCTTCTTCAAACATCTTATAGTTCTTTTTGTTTGTTGATTATATAATCTAGATCTTTCTTCATAACAGCTTCTTGTTCATCATCTACAACTTGAGACAAGGTCTTCTTTAAATTAACTAATTCTTCTTCCCTATATTTCAATATAGCATCCAAAGAGTTTGTACAAGAAGTTGCGAAATCAGCATATTTTTCAGATATAGCTTTTAACAAAGAGCTCTCAATTTCATCAATCTTTGGGGAAATTTGTCGTTTAGTCTTGTCTGCCCGGTCTGACTGTACGACTTTCTTAACACCCCATCCAAATAAGCTGAATATTCCATAGATTGCCACACCTACACCCGCAACAACCCATCCGGCAGGTCCGGATGCTGCGGCAATTCCTAATGCAGAATAGATAGCTGCAGCTCCTGCACTAGCACCTAGAGCACCAACTACGCCACCACCGATATTTGCCATGATTTGAAATCCTTTTTCCCATTTAGTCGATGATTTTGAACTAAATTCTGTAGAATGGATGGTGATTTCATTTTCTATTTCAATCGACTGGATCTCGTCAAACTTGCTTTCTACTTCAAACTTGATACTCATGAACATATCAATGATGTCATTCATGAAATCTTTCGTTTCTTCTTCCTGAATGTCTGCAAAAGCAGAAGAGAGATATGGTCCGTCATATACGCCGCCATCTATTACTTTATAAATAGCCGCGCGTATTTTTTTTGCGCACTCTTTTGATTTATCTCTTGCCGTAAAGTAAACCTCATCTTCTTGCTCTCGAAGATATGTTTTTAGTCTATTTATTTTGTCTGTTATCTCAATTGTTCCTTGGTTGAAATCTGCTATCTTTTTTTCATTCTCTGCAAGTATTTCTTCTTTAGATTTTCCTATATCAGAGAGTTTTTTTAGGATATTTCCTTTAGCAAACTCAATACAAAGTTTAATTCTGGACTTAAGTGCATTCTCCCTCTCTGTCCCCCAATTGGTTGACAACTGTATTATTTTGTCATATAGAGCTTTTATGTTAGATTTGATGACCATATTCTGATCATTTCTTAAAGCTCCTGAGATTGCATTATACGCATTCACCAATATAATATCGTTGTCATAAGGATTATGAAGCTCCTCAGCGATGTTTCTAAGTACTTTGTTGTTAAACTCCATGCTTTCGCGGATTTCTTCTTGAGTCTCTCCCCAATCATTTTGGACAAAGATTGCTTTACTGAACTGAGACCATAAGCTCTTAATAAACAAAGATTCTTTATTGCGGATAGTAGGAACGGTAGGAATTACAAAGATGGCAGAACAGAGGTTTTCTACATATCTTTTTGTCGTATTCTCATTTTCTTTAGTAAGACTTCCTACTCCAGGTAGGTCAACAATAACCATTCCGTTTTTAAGCATTTCATTATTACGGAAAAGTTCAATGCGCGCAACATGCTTTTCGTTTGCAGGGTTAAAGTTATTGTCAACATATTCATTAAGTTCCTCACGCGTATGAACGGCAATAGTCTTTTCTTGGTCAAAAAAGTGAACTAAAGCACATTCGTTTGTGCCAAACTTAACTTCAACAGGCACACAGGTCGTTTCATCTGCATCATTAGGCAATATATTCTCTTTTAATAAGCCATTGATGAGTGTACTTTTACCCATGCCTTGCATACCTAAAACGGGAATGATTACTTCTGCATTATCCATGTTTTGGATAATACGTAAGAGGGTAGTTCCGACAGATTCTTGAGTGTCAGAATACTGATCCAGGAACGCAACCAACTTTTTGTCTAATATTTCAATTAGCTTCATATACTAAAAATTCTTATGTTTTACCATTTTTTCCAGAATGGAGTTACAAGGTTTACAACTATATCTAATGTAGCTTGTATCTTCTCCATTGACTGATTAAGATTCTCTATCTGTGTGGTAGTCTTATTCTCAAACTCTTTGTGCGCAGTTTCATTCTCAGCGTATTTTATAGAAAATTCTGCTTGAGATTCTGCAACTTTACCTATACTACTTTCTATATGTGCGGATTTATCATCAATATGTAGAGATAATTCATTAACAGATTCCTTTATAGAAGTAAGTGAAGAGTTGATCTTTGCAGAAATTTCTTGATAAACGATCTCTGCCTGAGATAATTTTTGCAATACGTCATTTAGCAGATTATTGGTATTATTACCCCCACTCTCTATACAATCCAGTACATTCTTAATGTTTGCCTTGATTTCTGAGGCTAAAGTGTTTTCTTTGTCACCAAGTTCGACAACACCTTTTACCAACAAAGTTACATTTGATGTAATTTGTGATAGAGTCTGTTCCTGACTTTTGCTTCCTTGCTTAAGCTCAGAAACACTACTTTCAAGAGGAGAAACGATAGCAGCAAATTTCTTAGATTCCTCTGCAATTGTGCGTAACTGTTCGACAGAACTGCTGATACAATCAAAATTCTTGAACTTTCTTAAAATCATGTCTGTATTGCCATCAACAGCATCTACTTTATTCTTGACCTCCCTCATACCATCTTCGATTGAGGAACTAATCCCTGACTGAATTTCTTCCATCAGACCTTTTGTGGACTCATCCACTTGAAGAATTACTGAGTTGTTCATACTTTACCGAGTTTTTGGATTATTATACGAATTGTTGATTCTACTATGTTTCTTTCTGTTTTAATCTGTGGCAAGAGATAATTGAATTTTTTTTGCAAATCATTCAATATCTTTATTTCATCAAATTGTGTTGTACATCCAACAGCCTGTGCTTCCGCTGCTGCAAGATTGTAAATGGGGTTATCGTGCAACAGCAAGTACCTGACTTTTGTGTTACCAATGTCTAAAGACCTTTTTATGCCAATGACGTTGTCCAAGGTTTCCGAAACAGAATTTCCATTCATTATTTCATTAAAGTCTTGAATTACGAAGAATAGTTCGTCATTAGTTGAAAGCAAATTCTTTACCTTGTAACGAGAAATTTCGTTTAAAGCTGCTCCAATCTGCGTTGCATTAACCAATACATAAACACCTTTGTTATAACCCTTCTCATTTTGAGCTGAAGAATCTGGTTTGTGAATAAGAGTTATCGAATCACTTAACTTGTTTCTGCCCTTGACTATAGAAGTGTCAGCTACACTTAAATTAAAAGCATAGCGAAGGAATTTTATTTCGCAATATTCGTCCCAGCCTACAATACAATGCAGTTTCTTATTTCCTCTAAAGAATCTATTTGTATCATAATGTACTTTGATACGAATTGATTCAGAGAGTTTATACAAAGGCAATAATTCTTTATTGACATTTATAGAGAAAACTTGTGACTGTTTAACGTCTGTCCTAGTCGAGTTTACATTAGTTTGACTTTCGTTTATCGACTTAATAGACTCGGCTATTCGTTCTAGTTCGGTTCCAATTTTTAGATAGGCCTGACAATCTAATGCTTGGTTTATTCTTGCCTCATGTTCGGATCGTCTATTCTGGATTTCTGAATAAAGTTTCTTTTCTGTTATTTCAAGAGATTTTTGCCACCTTTGAATAGTTTGACGAAAAACCTTGACAGAGCTATTGATGTAATTAATAGCGTTGTTTATAGAAGCGCTGACATCTGTGACTTCCTGAGTATATGAAGTGTCAACCCAAACGTCATCGTCCTTTACAAGCCAAAGGGTGTACCAATGACGTTCACCTTTTTTCCAATAACCATCCTTAACGACTTCAGTTTTCTTTTTAAGGCTCAATTCAGGCTTGTCAAATCTAAAATCGGTAACGATGTTACGAGAATCAATATTTAATTTTTCACAGACCGAAACTATTGCGTTATTTAAAGACTTCATCTGTTCACAAATTACTTTTTCACATTCGCGAACAGTTCCTTTTATAGAGAAAATGTCACTTTCAGAAAAACTGTATTTATTCTGGATAGAAGACAGAGAAGACTGAAGTGTGTCTAATTCTTCACTCAACTCTTCTATACAGTTATCTTTTCTAGACTTATATTGCCTTTCTGTATCATCATATTGGAATTTTCCTATTAAACCTTGTGCCCCTGCACCATCTTCCTTTGCTGCCTTTGCAATTCTCAGAATCTCCTTTTTTAGAAATGCCAATCTGTGACCTTCGACTACAGGACGCACTTGATTGAATGCAGTGTTTACTACATTCACTAATTTTTGGTAATTTGATGTTTCCAGAATTTTCTTGTCCTCATTGGTCTTTAATCCATTCTGTCGCGCTTTCAAGGCGTTAATCGCAGATATTTGAACTATGAACACCTTGGACTTGTCCTTGATTTTTGAATGATTTATAATTCTTTCAACACGTACCCTATGGTCTTGTGCCACATCTGCTACCGATTTTTTTCCATCAAGACTTGGTTTGATGGAATCGATCATATTTTGAACAATAATAACCGGTTTCTCATACTCTGCTATTGTGTTCAAAACACTTAGCATCTTATCGTCCGAATTGGTTTTGCAAGTGGTAACGAAGATGCAGAAGTCTATTGTTGGCAATAGACTGTTCATGGTCAATTGTTCATGACCCGCATATCCGTAGGCATCCAATCCTGGACTATCAATCAAAATTATTCTATCATCAAATGGAAATACAGGAGTGGTTAATTCTATCTGCTTTACTTTTTCTTTGTTTTTTGAATTTACACCTTCGTCTCCATATTTTTCAAGTAATTTTGGATTTAATGAACTTCCACAAAATCGTTTTGGAGATCCTTCTTGAAAATATATTGTAGCAGCTCTACTTGCAGAGCGAAAACAACTAACTAACTGACTAGAAGAAGGACGCGCAACTGCTGGCAATAGAGGTTCTCCAAGTAATGAATTAATCATTGTTGACTTTCCACTACTTGTAACACCTATAACACCAAGTCGATATTTATTTGATTCCGCCTGAACCTTTCTGTTTAGAAAATTATCAAGTTCGGATACATATCTAGATTTGCACTTAGCATTTGCGCCAAGTGTATTTATCACTTTCTGTATAATATCAAGTTCATTCATTTCTTTCAAACGTATTAATCCGATGATATTAAGCGATAAAACTCTACTACATTTGCTTTACATCTAGTTCAACCATATTAAGACAACCTGCTTTCTTTATATCAATACCATAGATGCGCATGAATGCATCAACAACATTTTGCCCCCCCATTAGTGACAACGGGGTTACTCATAGTCTGTGTAACTACTTCTACAGACATGCCTGGCTCAATACGAATGCCATTGCAGTTCTTGATATGTTTCGTTGTTATTTTGAATCTTGCCATATTATATTTTTTTACGCGCAAAGTTATAAAATAAACTTTGATTGTTTGCACTCTTACTACAGGTTGTATGTCCGCCTTTTGTAATATTGCTTACTATTTGTATTGAGGTACAATTAGCACGCAATTAACCAGTCATGTCTAGCACCATACAAACTCGTTTACATCATTCAAATTCGCATAGAAATATGTTATCTAAAGGATCTTAAATTTGAGAGTGATTAAGCTTCAATTTACACCTCGTCAGTACGAATAAGTTCAGCAACCTCAACGTTCAGAACCTTTGATATTTTGATGAGTGTTTCGAGATTTGGCTGAGAGAAATTTGTCATCCATTTAGAGACAGTCGCTTGACTTACTCCCAACTTTTCTGACAACCATATATTTGACAGATCCTTCTCTGCCATAACGACCTTCAACCGATTCAACTTCTTTACTTCCATATTCGTAATATTTATCGTGCAAATATAACAAAAATAATTGAAATAAATTTCGAATTACGAAAGAAATTTAATTTTCGGTGTAGATTTTTCATGTTTCAAGACCATTTTAAGGCTATTTTACGACATTTTTGGGTTTTAATGGGCGCATTTGGCTGTAAAAACGCGAAAAACCACAACCCCTAAATGGAGCTGTGGCAACTATGATGAGAGGGAGAAGTATATACCAAGGCACCCACATTCATATGAGCACCATGAGCCGGATTACTTGTCTGGGGTGAAGGTTGACTTACCACCAAAGAAGCCCTTTAAGAGAGCACGAAGAGCGATGAAGAAAAGAACGGTCAAAAGTAAATCTTCCATAGTGAGTTTTGTGTATTAAGTTGAACTTCGAATCTTATATGCAAAGATAGGGATTTTCTGCGAATTAAACGAATTTAATCAGTTAATAATCTGTAAATTACAAAGACAAAACTGAGATTTTTGTTAGGCTTTCCACATAACAAAAATGCGCATCCAAACCACCGTCGCAAAACGCGACTTTGGTTATAACCACTGCCCTAAAACAGGGTACTGGTTTGGAAACCTCATTCGTAAATCACGAATCTGCTTTTGGAAACCACATTGTCATTTTACCAATTTGGTTAAAACCATAGGGGTAAAACACCACCCTGGTTTAACGAACACACATCAAGCCACAAATTCCTTCTTGACTCTCTGCACTGTACTTATTCCTTTTCCCGTGAGTTTTGCAATATCACGGATAGCATACCCCTTGTTCAAGAGGTTGATGACCTCTTTATATTCTTCCCTTTTTTTATCCAGGGACTTGGTGGAACCTGTAGGTCTGCCGAGTTTACCTCCTTTCTCGACATACTGCTTTCTGCCAGAGTTCAGCCGGAATGAGATATTATCACGTTCCAACTGAGCACAGGTAGAAAGGGTCGCTATCATGACAGGAGCAAACAAAGATGGCTTGCCTTCCTTGTCAAGAAGCGTAAATTGTTCCTTTTGGATATAGAGGTTGATGCCACAGTCAAGCAAATCCTTGACAGAGGCAAGAACCTCAAACGCATTCCTGCCCAATCTCGACAACTCGCTGACGAGAAGGACATCAATGCGATTTTCCTTGCAATACTTAATCGCCTCACACAACACAGGTCGCTCATCATTCTTCTTCGCACCAGAGATGTGTTCCTCGAATACCTTACGGACTTCCATCTTTTGATATACAGCATAGTCAGACAAGTCCTTGACCTGCCTGTCTGTGCTCTGTCTGTCACCGATACTGCTGACGCGAGCGTATATGACTGCCGTTTTAGTTCTCATTTTAATCAAAGACTTGATTGAACACCGATTTACTAGTGTTCAGTTATCTGTTCAAGACTTTTTTGAACACAAACTTAATTTGAACACAAGCCATCAACCAAAGAAGCCACTAACAAGGTTGACTACATCGACCTTCGTGTTCATCACCACATCTGCATAGATCTCAGTTGTGTGGACGTTGGTATGTCCAAGCAACTTACTTGTGGTGAAGATGTCAGCACCAGCCGTTATGGTGAGAGTTGCAAATGTATGTCGGCTCGTATGGAATGTTACAAGCTTTGTGATTCCTGCATTCTTCGCCATGTGCTTCAATGCTCTGTTTGCACATCCTAATGTAGGGGCATTGGGAAACACTTTGTCTGCGTTGGCTGCATCGCCTTGCTTTGGCAACCACTTCAATGCTTGTTCACCAAGAGGAACAATGACAGGCTTCTTTGTCTTCTGCATGGATGGAACATGTATCACTAATCCGTCATCAGTCTTTTGAATGTCTTTCCATCTGAGTGCAAGCATATCACTATGACGCAAGCCTGTGAAGCAACAGAACATAAAGGTTTGCTTTGTGGTTGGGCTTCCTGTATTGACCCCTTCCATGGCATTCAACTCGTTTACTTCCAGATA
>OBLI01002186.1_pt1 | contig 17208 bp, 27 predicted proteins | sample 1519701 | NCBI WGS metagenome assembly OBLI01 (sample SAMEA3663005, study PRJEB22513) | pig gut metagenome | biome: pig gut; feature: pig-associated habitat; material: faeces | place: France | collected 2012 | reverse complement strand
GTAAGTATAATGCTATAAATAAATATATAAAGAGTATTTGAGATTAGGAAGTATATAAAATAAATATATAAAAGCGTTAAAAGATATATACAGAGTGTAAATAAGTGTATAATAATATATATAAATATATAATATAATAAGCGTATTAACATTTGAGTGTTAATAATAATATATATATAAGTGGGTATAATGTTATAAGTGCTTATAATTCAGCATTTTAAGTATGATTTGCATATTTAACTAAAAATATTTTTTCGGGTGAAAAAAAGTGCGTAATTTTGATACTGTAAACGTAAGCGGTAAACGCTTACACATTGTCAAACTCTAAAACTTACAATTATGTCAACAAAGTCAACAAAGTCAACAAAGTCAACAGGAACAGCAAAAGCAACAACAGCAAAAGCAACAACAGGAACGGCAAAAGAGAGGCTTGTTGCTGCAGAAAAACGAAGACAAGAAAAAGCGGAGGCACGTGCTGAAAAAAAACGTGCAACGACAAGAGATAAGCACTTGCAGCAAGCTGTAAACGCTATCAAAAAAAGCGTTTACGAAATACGTAACAGTCACAAGACTATCAAGGGGGTTATTCTTGACTTGATTGAAATTGCAAAAAACGATAAACGTGCTGCAATTATTTTCGCAAAATGGCTGAAAATGAATAACCTGCAAATGTTTGACGAAAACGCTAATGCTATAGCACGTAATGACTTTTTTTTCAAAATCAAGAAACTATTACCGTTAGTTCGAAAGACTGAAGATGGTTTGCGATTTTTCAAGTTGAAAAAAATTGCGGAGAAAAGCGACGAAACTCTAACAGCGTACTCGTTTGAAAAAGTTGACGAAACCGTTAACGTGGACCCGCTGCAACAAATTTTTACGTTAATGCTTGCAGATTTGACAGATTCAGCAACAGCGAAAAAGAATATTGAAATAGCGAAATATTTGGATATCAACAACTTGAGTGTTGTTGTTTTTTACGATAAAAAAACAAAAAAAGTGTACACGAAATAAGCGATTTTATCGCTATTTCATAAAGCGAGTGCAATGCACTCGCTTTTTTTTGTACATACAGCCTAGCCACTCCGATGTTCTCCCTCGCTGTTACATACAGCCTAGCCACTCCGATGTTCTCCCTCGCTGTTACATACAGCCTGGCCACTCCGACGTTCTCCCTCGCTGTTACATACAGCCTAGCCACTCCGATGTTCTCCCTCGCTGTTATCTTCGTCGGTAATAGTCCGGGGGAGGTGCATTACGTGCTTGTTTTTATCTTTTTTGTTACAATTTAGTTACAAAAGTGTTTTTTTGCGTTTTTATTTTTTTTTCAAAAAAAAAATTCGTAACTTTGTTACTGAAAATAAGATAGTAGTAGTCTTATTTTCAAACAATAGTTCTTTGAACAGGCTTGTAACCTGAATTTTTATCATTTTTACAAAAGTTAACATATATCGCTATATGTTTAGCGGTTGTTAACAAATGTGCTACAAAGTGTTAACGGCTATAAGTTTAGTCGTTTTTTTCTTAAAAAAAGGTAAAATTAATTTGAAATCTTTCGCTTTACGAAAAAAACGTGTGCAAACGTTGACGGGGATAATACGCCCTTTTCAAAAAGTTGCAAAAGAATTTTTCGCAAAATAATGGCTTAAAGAAAGTGAATTTTTTAGCCCGGGCAAAATGGTGCCCGTTTTTTCATAGTTTTTATTAAAGTTAATTCGTATTTGCTTGAATTTTTTGTCAAGCAAGTACTTTTTTTACGCAAAAGTGTACAGTGTTTTTGCTTGATTTTTTTTTCTAAAACTGTACGGAGAGGCTGAAATTCAGCCTCTCACAAAGGCGGTAAATAAATGAACTTTGTACGGAGGGTAACCGTATGCCGCCGCTATTTTTAACTAAAAACGAAATGAAAAAGGAAATTTATGACTATCAACGTTCGTTGAAATCTGCAACGTGGCTGCACCATTTGGATTTTTATGAAAGAGAAAAGAAAAAAGGTGCGGGAAAAGGCAAGAAAAGTTTTTACACTTGGGAATTTCTTCCGGGCTGCAATATTTCAACATATTTGAAAGAATTGAAAGACGTTAACCCTCGGCAATATGCGTTGAATCTTATCTTTATTGAATTTGAAGATATGAAAAATGATAGGTGGTGGGATACTCCTGAATATAGGAGTAAAGCGATAAAGGTTTACAAATCTTACATCAACAAAATCAAAAACGAGTATGGTTTAAGTTTTGAAGATGTGAAAGAATTTTATAACCTTTAGCAAAAAAGTCGGTATAATATACACTTTGTCAGGATTGCAACCTGAATACCGACCGAATTTTTAACTAAAAACTTTACAATTATGAAAATTTATAACAGCATTTACGGTTGCATCAAATTGCAGCAAAACGACAAAATGAATTATGTGTTAACCGTTGACGGTTACACATACGAAATCACTTTTGAGAGTGTACAGTATAATCTTTGCGAGTGCCTCCGCTGGGGGTTGCTTGATGAGAACGAATTTATGTTATCACTCGCAAATTCTTGAATAAAATTCAGGGTGCACACCCTGAACAATATTAACTTTAAGCATTGATTTTTTATGAAAAGAAAAGTAAAAAAAGTGTATGATTACACTTACGTTTTGACAAAAACAGACGAAAATGGTAACGCTGTGAATTTCACAACTCCGTGTGTAGATGGTTTTACCAACGAAATCATTTTCCACAATCGTGAAAAAATGTTTGATTTTTTTATTATTGAAAGCGCATTGCTGCGTAAAAATGAGAAAATTGAAGTGAAATGCGTTGAAAATTGGAACGTGAAATAACAAAAAAAGGAGGCTATCTGAAGCCTCCTACAATTTCAATAACCTAAAAAATAAAAACAATTATGAAAGAATTTACAAAAGAACAAGTAGCGAAAATCGTAGAAACCGTATCAAAAGTGAACAAAAGCGGTGAATTGATTTGGTCAAAAAATAAAAAACTTAATAATGCACTTGGGCAAATAGCCGTGCAATTACTTGAAATGTGTAGCAACTTCGCTGAAAGTTTGGAACAGATTCAAGATTATTATGCTGAATTTCCAAAAGAGTCTGACTACAATATTGTTCAATATGGTAATCTGCTTATTTATTATGTTGATATTCGTGAGTTCTACAAAAATTGCGGATATAGCGTAAAAGGCGTGAATAGACGGTCTAACGCTGAAATTTGGGACTTGTATAAAAAGCAAGTCGGTTATGTTGCAAGAACATTGCTTACTCAAAAGTTCTAAATTAGGGGGGGCAACCCCCTGCGAATAATATTAACTTTTTAAATAACAACGAAAATGAAAGAATACATTAACATTAACGAAATGCAGTCAGTTCTTTATTTTTAACAGATTGGTTTTTTTATTGTTTTGGTACTTGGGCGTATCAATATAAATTTCAGGAATTTGCAAGTGAAATACTTTGCAGTTATGAAGAAGAAAACGCAGTAAATTTTTGTTGAAAACTAAAAAAGTAAGGTTTAAAGACCTTACACAATGATAATTAAAAATAATAAGATTATGAATGAATATGGCTGGGATAACCTTTTAGGTTTGATATTTTTAATGTCGTTATTGCTTGCAGCAATGACAATTATAACAGTTATTGCAAAGGTGTTCAGAAAGAAAATAGATAAGATAATAAACTATTTGCTTGAATTACTTTGTAAATAGATAGAGGCTATAAACAGCCTCTACAAAGTTAACATTTAATAAAAAGAATTATGGAACAGATTACTTATGTTTTGATAGAAAAGCGTCAACCTGAAAATTTATCTTTTCAGTGTGGCAGTAGTTTAGATTTGAGAAAAGTGCAGGAAGTTCAGAAAATATTGTTTGAGCAATATGGCATTGAAACGTACATTGACAAAGTAGTAACGAAGTCTTAAACATTATGCGGTCTTTACTTGACCGCATACTAATATTAACTATAAATTTAACGAATTATGAAAGAATCAGAAAAAGAACTTGCAGCGTATTTAAGCAAACACAAATACCCAGTTGAATGTGTTGACGATTTAGAAGTTTACACAGACTTATTAAAACGGTATAGTAAAGAGGCAATAGAGGCATACTTAGATTTTGTTGATGCTGACCTTGGAATTTTTGAAGACTCATATCTTGGCAAATATTCAAGTAAAGAAGATTTTGCACATAACGTAATTGTCAGTTGTATAAATCCGAGAATTAGAGAGTATTTCACTACTGATGAAATTGTAGCAAAATTGTTTGCAAATGATTATGTATTTGTAAACGGTTATGTATTCTTAAAACCTTAAAGTCCGGGCGGTTGTATAACCGCCAACGAATTAACATTAATAACTTTAAAACAGACAATTAGTGAGGCTAACGCCTCGCACAATTAACTTAATATCAACAATAAAATAAACAACTATGGTAGAAATTGTAAATTATTCAGAAAAAAGTATTGCAGTAATCGGAGATACAAAAGGTATCAAAGAACAATTAAAAAGCGCAAAAGGGCGTTTTAATCCTCGTTTATCCTGTGGTGCAGGTTGGATTTTTTCAGTAAAACAATTAGGAATTGTAAAACAAATTTGCGATGAATTTAACGCCAAAGGTGTTGTAAATTCAATTCTAAAAGCAACTAAATCAACGCATAAATCGTACAAAATTAAAGACAATTCTGATTTAATGAAAGAGGCTAAACTTGATAATTGGGATATTCAGTTTTATTCGCATATTTGCAAATTGCCAAACGGCTGTATTGTCGCTGCTGAGAAAAAACGTATAGAAACTGACTTTTGGTTTGCAGAAGGTTCGCAATGTGGAACTACTTTTAAAGAGGCACGAAATTTAGCCGATGCCGCTTCAAAAAGTGAACAATGGTTTATTGACAAAAATACCTCCGGTCTCAATGATATTATTGAGCAATTAAAAGAACAATTAAAAGGCAATTATTCGTCAGATTACAATAAAATCGTTTTGAGAAAATATAACTATGAAAACCTTTGTGAGATTACAACATTGAGATTTTATCCAGATAGAGCCAACTGTTATGAGCTGACCAATGAAGATTTAATAGTATTAATTGATTTTTACGAATCGGTAAAAGCGGATTTTGAAAAGCGTTTGCAAACTTATTTAAAGCGATATGGACTAAAAAAATGCTCTTTTCAAACATATTGGGCAGACCGATAATTGTTTAGTGTGGTCAATGACCACACGCTATTATTAACACTAATAAATTAAAGATTATGGAAAAATTAGAAACTTACAAAGGTTACACATTTGGTATTGAATATGTTGATTATCCTGAAAATCCACGTGACGAATATGAACATCTTGCAACATTTGTTTGTGCAGACGATAGACGTTACTATTTAGGTGATGAACAATGTAATTTAGATAATGCGTTGCGTACTTTATTAGAAAAGCATTTAAGCGCAAAGTATATCATTGATTATTTAACAGAACACCAGAAAGGCGAATGGATTTTAGGTGATGAACATTTTGATAAATATTTTCAGTTCAAAAGCATTTATAATGACATTGTAAGCATTGGAACTAAAGACAATTATACACTTGAAGATGTTGTTTTTGGCACTTATGATGGTGGTTACGTAAAAAGCGATAATATCTTAGATGAACTTACAGATATTGAAATTTATAAAATGTTATCCAACTCTGACGATATTTGTATTTATCCTATAAGTGCTTATGAACACGGGGAAATCATATTATGGTTAGGCAATATGAATAATCACTTTGATTCTAAGTGGGATTGCAGCTATGTAGGATTTGCTTATATAACAAAAGATGAATTTAAAGACTATTATTTAAGAGGAAACATTAATAGCGGTCTTTGGAAAGAAAGAGCAAGAGAGATAATGGAAGATGAAATAAATAAGTATAATGCTTATCTGAATGGGATTGTATTTAGACTTTTTATTATTGATAAATTCAACAACATTGAAAGTATTGATATAGATTTGTATGGTCGTGAAGAATTAGAAAGAGAAATTAATTATACAAAATCAGAAATAGATAAAGAACTTAGCAAAGAATGTGTAACGCATTAAAAAACGTAGGGCAATGCCCTACACTAATTAACTTTATTTATAAATCCATAAATTCTAAAAATTATGACAAAAGTAAAAGAAAATCCGTTTATTAGAGCGTATGTGAATGGTAAAAAAGCTGCATTTCTATACAGACCTGAAGATAAAAAATTCTATTTATTATCATACGTGAGAAGTTGGAATGATGATGGAATAAACCCAATCGGAGAAAATAATCTGCCCGTTGGCTGTGGTTTTTCTCGCAGGAGTTTTCATTACATCAAAATAATTTATACTTCCCATTTTATTGATAATATTGAGGAAGATACTTGGGATTCTGTGTCACGATACTTTATTCGGCTTAATATCATTGAAAGCGTTGTTTTAGAAGGTTCTGAACAATACAATGAAATAGTCAATAGAGTAGTTACACGTAGAAGGAATAATGCTAATAATTCAACAATTACTCAGCCGGTTATCCCTGACGCAACGTATGAACACGAAAGCATAGATTTTTACAATTCGCATTACTCAACAAATCACATTTATCAAGGACGTAACGGTTATCATACTTCACACGTAAGCGGTTATTTAAATCGCAATATAGTTGGTTATACAGGCTATAAAATAGGCGTTGAATTAGAAGTTGTTACACCTGATAGAGATTCTTTTGATAGCGCAATTTCTAAAAAATCTAATTGGTTTACACGTGAAAGTGACGGCTCTATTGGTAGTTTGGGTATTGAATACATCACAGTTCCTTTAATCCCTGATGATGCAAGAAATCCACAGACGTGGAATGGTCTTATTGATTTTTTAAAATCAATAGGTGCAAAATCGTGGAATACCGGAACTTGTGGATTACACGTACATATTGGTCGTGAAATGCTTGGAGATACCGAATATGAACGACAAATGACATTAGGTAAAACGCTATTATTTTATCAAGGTGTACTGAACGGAAGTTCACAAGCAAGAAAAGTTTTTGGTCGTGAATTTTGTTACAGACAAACGAACGAAAAGACTAAAGCATTTGAAACGGCAGACTATTTAGGTTGGTCAACGCTTAATTCAAAACAAGTTTTTGATGTGATAAGCAAAAAAGGTATTGAAGAACGAAACAGCAATAGATATTTTGCAATTAACACAACAAATGCTCAAACTATAGAATTTAGAAAAGGAAAAGGTTCTATTAATGTATCAAGAATAATTGCAATAATAACTTATTGTGAAAGCATTATTAATTTTTGTAAACAAACACAAGAAATTGATAAGCTGACTGAAGATAATTTCCAAACTTGGATTAAGCAAAATATACCTAATAATAATCCGTTAATGATGTATTTAGGTTTTTTAGATAGCGATGTTTAATATTAACGTTTTAAATTAAAAAGATATGATAGTATTAATTATTATTTGGGCATTTGTTGAAATCACAAGCAAATTAACAAACGGTCGCTTAGATTAAGATTAAGCGCAAATATAAGGTGCATTATGCACCTTATACCAATTCAATTAATATTAACTATAAACAAATAAAACTATGTGTATTTTAGTAATTAAAAAGAAAGGTGTTAAATTCCCGGAGTTTTCAACAATCAAACAATGTTGCATTAGTAATCCTGACGGTTTTAGTTATGCTCTTTATGATAATAAAGAGCATAAACTTAACACTTTCAAAACGATGAATATGCAAACATTTCTTGATGAATACTGTAGAGTTATGAATGAACACGACTGTATAGATACGACAATGATTATACACGCACGAATTGCAACATACGGCAGCAAATGCACAGAAAATTGCCATTGTTGGACTGCAAATTTAGGAAAAGAAAAAAGTATAGCATTTGCACATAATGGGATTTTATCAATAAAAAATCGTGAAAATCTTACAGATAGCGAAACATTTTTTCGTGATATATTTGTACCGATTTTTAAGCATTATGGTTGGTTTGAAGCAGCAAGAGCTATTAAATCAATTATCGGTTCCTCAAAATTTGCGTTTTTAGATAGCAACGGCAATGAGAAACATTTCGGACAATTCATTGACGACAATGGTATCCTTTATAGCAATACTTCTTACTTAACATTTCGTTTTAGGAATGCAAGCAATCTGTTTGTTCCACGTTTTTGTAAAACCGAAGATTGCTAACGCAGGCGGCTTTAGCCGCCGACAAATTAACTTAATAATAAATTAAAATCAATAGAAAATGAAAAAAAACATTGACACTTACGTTTCAGCAATCGCATCAGACAATGCAGAGTACATCATCAAAGGTAATTACGAGTCTGTTGCAGACTACATTATCAGCAATGCTGACTTTTCAACAGCTTGGAACGAATACTTTGATGAGAAAGAACTTGACGAAACAGGAGAGCCTTCTGCTGAGCAGATTGACGAACTTAAAGACTATCTCAAAAAGTATTACAATTTCTTACCAGAAATCATCAAATAATCAAAACAATAATTAGCAGCTAAACACGCTTATTAAAAACATTACTAACAATCAAAATGATATAAAAATGGAAGAATTAAAAGAATTAATTAAAGAAAAAGAGACTCTAATTAAAAATAATCGGAAAGGTAAAAACATTTGTTTTATTTCTCGTGGTTGTTGGGCAGACCCTGAAATTGCATATAAAGGATATTTATTTAATTATTATGATGTTGATGCGCTCGTGGAAAATGAATCATTGCCTGAAGATTGGTTTAACGCTTGCGTAGATACTTTTTATAATTTTACAGAGTGTGGCAAAAAATTAGATAAATTCTCGGTTAGCGATACGATAAGTGTTTATAAAATTATTGAATTTTAGAACTGAATGGCATTAGCCATTCACTAATTAAATTAACAAAAACTATTATGGGAAAAGAAATATTCAAGCCTGAAACTACTATCAACATAACTAAAAATGAATTTGATTTAGTGGATTCTAATTTCGTAAAATTATATTTTAAGAATTTTATAGTGAAAGGTTTTTATAATGAAAATGAATCATATTGGATTATTAAAACTCTCAAAAATAGAATAGGTAAAAAAAATGATTCTATTATTTATTTTGAATCTCTGAAAATCAAAATTGAGAAAAAAATTGATGCTGCCGGGAATTGTCTATATTTCGCAAAAGCATTATGCAACGGTTTTAGATTTTCAAGAAAGACGGTTAATCTATATAGGTTAATACCTGATTTGAGTATTCAATCAAAAAAACTTTTATGGCTATTAGATTTTAGCACTTATAAAAAATGGTTAGAAGATATTACCGATGTTGAAAGTTTGAACCTTAAATCAAAAAGGAGATTTTTAAAAATGTTTTCTGAATGTAGAAACGTTTTTGATTTTTAACTAAAAGGTGGCTATGCCGCCTACAATTAACTTTATTACTAATTTTAAATACATTTATTATGAAAGAAAAAATCAAATACGTTGTTTCTTGGGAATTTTATAAAACAGGTCAAGCATTAACATTATTGTCAGATTCTAATAAAACTTTTGAAATCTTTGATGACCTAAAAGATGCAAAAGAATTTGCCAAACAAGAATTTAACCTGACTAATGATATTAAAAATAATAGGCTCTTATACAAAAAATTTAATTTATTATGTTCATCAAATTTTATAAATGAAATATATACACCTGACGATATTGTATCTAAATTCCTTACACAAATTACTCTTAAAAAATATAAAGCATCTGATTTAGGTTTATCATATATTAATACAGTTTGGTTTTCTCCTACGTTTATTTGTGATGCGAAATTCATTAATTACTATTTCCGAAGAAGTCCAACACCGAAAGAGGCTAAAAGTATTAAAGAATCAATAGCAAGAGAAATTGAAAAAGAATTTGATTTTCCGGGCGGAAGCATTGCGGATATAGATTTATCCAATTATCCATTTAAATTTGCTATAAAGGTAACTAAAACGCTTTTTGAGGGTATATGTATTGCCTATTATGGGAAAGTACTTAAAATAACAATAGAAAATCTTGAAAACGAATTAAATAATTCTTCTATTGTTGATGCGATAGTACATAATAATTATTATCCAGAAATAACGCAAGAAGAATGTGACAAAAGAGCAAAAACAAAAATTTAAGATTTAACTAACAAACGTGAGGATTCATTCCTCACACAATTAATTAAATTAATTCTAACTTAAATTTTAAATTATGAGAAAAATAATTACTGAAAAGAACTTTTATGAAGTTACACATTATTTTGAAAATGCAAACGGTGTTAAACTATATCTTCCGTGGGACTATTCTATTAAAATTAATCTTTCAGATATGACTTATACAAGCATCACCGATGAAGATTACAAAGAATGTCCATATCCTACGTTAAATGTTTTAATTAACAATGGTGATATTTCTGAAATGAAATTTCCTTACACTAAAATTGATTGCTATCTAAATGATAACGAAAGCCATTCAGATATTGAAAATATTATAAATTTTGTGCAACGTTATTTTCAACAATTCGGATATAACGTATCAAGAGAAGCTATAATTCATAATTATAATGCGTGGAAACAAGATTTTAAAAGTGGTTATTTAGATAAAGAAAATGGCTACCATTTATTCTCTCCTTGTGGCTGTAATCCTTTACGGTTTACTCTTACATCTTTGCACACTACTGCTGCTGATTGGCAAATTACTTATTGTTGCTAAGAATTTAGCGAGGTTAACGCCTCGCACAAAAAAAAAGATGCCTATTTTCACAAACAAACATCTTTTTTCACTCTTATCCAATAAATAAAATCTCTATGCAAAGATAATATTATTTTCTAAGAGTATGAAAATAAAATTCAGAACTTTTAAAAAAGCTACAAACAAAGTTACTATTTTTTTTTGATATTTAGAAATAATATTTTTAATTTTGCAGTATGAAACTGAAAATTCAGAACATATTAACAATTAAACGCAACAGCGAACTAAAAAAAGCTATTGCAGCTCTGTTATTTGTAAAACGATTCCACGGTTCATTTATTAAGCAATTTTCTATTAATAAATTTGCGAAGATTCTTAATATTCATCATACAACTGCAGCTAAATATTTTCTTCTTCTTAAAAAAGAAAAATTCATTGAACTTATTAATACAAAGAAAGGTTATAAGAACCTTTTACTAAAAAGAGTGCAGAGCCATTCAAAATTCAAAAACGTTAATCTTGAAAATATTATTTGGGACAACGTTAAAACGATTGCTCGCTCTCTTGATGCTATTATTATTTGTTTAATTCAAAATTCAAAAGATTTTCAACATTTTGTTAGAAAAAATGCTTTTGACCCTGATGATAATATTAATATCAAAATAATAAAATTCTGTAGAAGAATTTGTAAAAAAAGAGGTTGGACTGATGCTAACTTCAATGATGACGGCATCTCTATATCTTTTCTTTCACTTTCTTTAGGTTGTCATACGCAAAAGGTTAATTCAATAATTAAATTTGCTCAGAAATACAACTTTCTTGTTAAGGCAAATCAATGTTGTTGGGTCGCTTGCGAAGACGCTCCGCTTAGAGTTTTGTGTGGTATTGATTTTGTCTATGCTAAAGAATTTGAAAAAATAAATAATCAAGGAGAAATAATTAAAACGTGGTTTGGCTATAAAGTTAAAGCTAATAAATATTCTTTGACTAAAACTTCTAAAGATTTTGTTATTTCTACCATTCCTCACGCACCTTCTAATATGCTATCTATGGTATATTATAAGTGAGTGAAAAGTGAAAACTGTTAAATATAAATAGTTAAAATTAACAATACGACTACGATATAGTTAATTTAAGGTTAAACATAAAAAAAAATATGGTTAACTGAAACTATTGATATACCTTTGCATCAAATTAATTTATTAACTCATAAACAAACAAAACAATGCAAGAAAAATTTACAATTTATCTAAGAGTTTCTACTAAGGAACAGGGAAATTCCGGATTAGGTCTTAAATCTCAATTAGAGATTTGTCAGAATCATATTAAAAGTGTGAATGGTATTATGCTGAAAGTATTTAAAGATATTGAAAGTGGTACAAGTCGCACTCGTCAAGGACTATGGAACGCTATTGATTTCTGTAAACAAAATAATGCGACATTGATTATTGCAAAATTAGACCGCTTGGCAAGAGATGTTGAATTTACCTTTCACGTTATTAACACAGGTGTAAAGATATTCTTTGTAGATATGCCTATTATAAATTCTATGATACTTGGGGTATTTGCTTCTGTGGCTCAATATGAGAGAGAATTAATTTCATCACGAACAAAAAATGCTTTGAAAGTCCTTAAAGAAAATGGTAAAAAATTAGGTCGTGAGAAAGGGTGTGACTTGTCAACAGCAATAGATGCCGCCGCAAAAGTCAAGAAAAATCAAGCGGCAAATAATGAAAACAATATTCGTTTTGAAAAATGGTTATCCCATTGGGAAAACACTCACGGTGAATTTGACAGATATACGGATATAGCACCACTCCTAACGGAAGTAAATGCTTTAGGGTATAAAACTTCACAAGGTCTTAAATTTACCGCACAATCATTAAGACAAATGATTTATCGCACTAAAAACAGACAAAAAGAATTAACTTATTATAATTAAGAATATGGATAATAATAATCAAAAAATAGCATTAGCTAATCAAGATAGAGAGGTCGGTTTTAGTGTTTTTTCTAATTCCGAAAATTTTGAACTTGCTAAACAAATGGCAAAATGTTTAAATTCAAGTACATTAGTTCCGGCTGCATATCAAGGGGCGGACAAACTAAGTAACTGTATGATTGCACTTGATGTTTCTGCAAGACTTGGTTTAGCTCCGTTGGTGGTTATGCAATCTCTGTATATCGTAAAAGGCATTCCGTCATTTTCCGGTCAATTTATTATTGCACTCGTAAATTCAAGCGGTTTATATAAAACAAGGTTGAAATTTGAGCAAATCGGAGAATATGGCAAGGATAGTTTTGGATATATAGCATACGCCTATGATTTTAATGGCGATAAAATCACAGGTCCGGCAGTGACAATGGAAATGGCTAAAAAAGAAGGGTGGTTTGATAAAAATCCAAAATGGAAAAATATGCCTGATTTAATGCTAAGATATAGAAGTGGCGCATTTTTTCAAAGAAGTAATTGCCCTGAATTAACGTTTGGCATTTATACTAAAGAAGAAGTAGATGAATTAGATGATAAAGCACAAGATTTGCAAACTATTGATATAGATGCTATCCCCGTGGAAAATTCAGATGATGTAATTTTTAAAGATATTCCAAATAGTGAAAATAATGCAGTAATTAATAATGATGATTTTTAATATTCCGATATAGAGTTTGATATGATTAAAAAAGCCATCTCTACAAGAGTGTAGTCTATTTGTTGTGAAATAAATGATGGCTAAATGGGCATTAAGAGTAAGATGCGTGAGGACTTACTATTGTTTTAGATGTCGGTAATGTTATTAATTTTCATAATTCTTATTATTCTCCACTAAGGTTTGACTCCTTAGATGCCCACAGGTCATTTTAGAATTTATGCACTTCTTTTTTCTATACTGTGATAGTATATAAAAAGGACAACGCCTAAGAGAGGGCGTTGAATGACGATAAAAACTGAATATTTAGGCAGTCAGTACTCGTTATCTGCGGAGCGCAAATCTCCTTATCGTCACAAAGATAAGTTTTATTTTTTGTATCTTATATACTAAATATCCCAACACAGAGGTGTTATTCCACGTTGTGAAACGTTAAAGGGATATACACGAATGGAAATGCAGAATAAGGTGGCAGGGTCTGTAAAATCAGTGTTTTACGTTGTTTTCATAATTTATTAGGTTATATATTATTATTTTTCAGCCCTATGGCGGTTCAAGTCCGCCACCATTCACAGAATTAACTAATGTTGTTGTAATAATCATAATTGTAAGTTTCTAACGATGTAAGATTGTGAAATTTGTAATCGTGAATCCCACAAAAATTCTGAATGTGGTTTTATTTTTGTGGGATTATACGGAGGAAAGAGAGGCGAGATGAGAGTAAGCCTCGCTATAACTTAGAAACGCTTGGAAGGTGCGAACTCCTTCCTCCTCCACAAAGGTAAAAGGCTGTGGCTGCCTTGCCGAGAATGCAACGATGAGTGGAAGCCGTTGCACAGTCAGACGAAAGCGACTGAAACGCTTGCAGGTTTAACTCCTGCCTCGGCAACGATGATACTTTAATACTTTTAGTTCTTTTCATATACTGTTGATATTGACAATACATTGTTTCTCGTTGTGAAACGTGGGGCAATAGAGACCGCAATGATTGGCAATAGTTTTTGCTATTGAGGAGGTTTGAGTCCTCCCGGTCTCACTAACAATAGCACATTGTTTTTTTGGTTTATAGTTAATAGCCTCGGAAAAAGCAAATACAAATGTAGGGGTTTGCTCAATAAGATACCTTTCAGAGTTACGACTGACCGAGGCACTATTTTTTAAAGGACAAATAAAAAGAATATGGGAAATAAAAAATGGTTAGAAGAAATATTTGCAAAAGTAAAAGAAAATGAATCTTTCTTTGATAATGATGCTGACAATACATTGCTAATTTTGGCACATAATGGCAAGCGTGGCTTACAAGTAATAATGGGCGATTGTAAAAAAATGAGTAGCACGATAATTAATGGTATGAAACAATTGAAGAGAGAGGAAAGATTAATAATCTTTTATTCTGCATTGCTTGCAATTCAAGATTGCAAAGAAATAGACGAAAAATTTTTGACAAAATATATGGAGTTTGTATTTAATGATTTGCCAAAACATTAGAATGAAAGAAGATGTAGCGAATAAAATCGTAAGAACCATCGTTTTTTTAGGCTCTGCAATAGCCGGTATTGAGTTAACACGCACAAATATAATCAATGCAAAAAGACTTTATCAATTAAATAATAATGAAAGAGCAAAGATTGATGACATACTTATCAAACTACAAGATGCAGAGGTTGATTTAACTGAATTAAAACGTGTGAAAGAAAGATATGGAAACGACTTGCGTAAAAATCAATGATTGCTGTTGCTATAACTGTGATTGTATAGATTTGATGAAAGAAATGCCTGACAAAAGCATTGATTTTATCTTAACAGATATACCATATAAGTTAGATTTACACGGAGGCGGTGCCCACGGAGATTTTAAGAATAGAAAACATTTCAAACAATACAAAGAGTCTTCATTATATTTTATATCTGAGGGTATTGATTATGATAAGATATTTAGCGAATTTGAAAGGTTGTGCAAAGTTGTAAATGTTTGTATATTTTGTTCTAATAAACAAATTAGTACTATAATGTCTTGGTGGGAAAATAAGGGGTACATCGCAACGTTATTAGTATGGGACAAACCTAACCCGATACCATTAGGAAATGGTTGTTATATTAATAATTTAGAATTTATAGTTTATATAAGGACAAAAGGCTCAACGTATAATAATCTCGGATATAAGATGCAAATGAAAACGTTTCACGAAACACCGCCATCTGCAAAAAAAAGATTACACGAAACTGAAAAACCTGTAAGTCTTTTATCACATTTATTAATGCTTCATACGAAGCATTGGTGATACCGTCTTTGACCCATACGCAGGTAGTTTTACAACCGCTTTAGCGTGTTGCAAAGAGAATAGAAAGTTTATAGGTTGTGAGATATTATCAAAATATTTTGATAAAGCGATGGAACGACTTCAAAAAGAAAACGCTCAATTAAAAATATTCTAAACAATAAATTATGAAAGATATAGAACTATTTAATGACCATTTCCAAAATTGGAAAGTATATGGTATCCCAAAAGCACAATTAATTATTGCCGACCCCCCATACAATTTAGGGATAGATGCCTATGCAAGTAATCCAAAATGGTATATAGACGGTGATAATAAAAAAGGTGAGTCCGATAAAGCCGGAAAAGAATTTTTTGATACAGATAAAGATTTTAGACCAGCGGAATTTATGCACTTTTGCTCTCGTTTACTAATTAAAGAACCTAAAGAAACAGGCAAATCGCCTTGTATGATAATCTTTTGTGAATTTGAACAGCAATTCAAATATATAGAATTAGGCAAAAGATATGGTTTTAATCACTATATAAATTTAGTTTTCAGAAAAAACTATTCTGCACAAGTTCTTAAAGCTAATATGAAAATTGTTGGCAATTGTGAATATGGAGTGCTTTTATATAGAGATAAATTGCCGAAATTTAATAATCACGGCAATATGATTTTCAATTGTATTGATTGGGTCAGAGATACGAGAACTCCAAAAGTACACCCTACACAAAAGCCTGTGCCGTTGTTAGAATATTTAATATCTATATTCACAGACCCGGGAGATGTTGTAATAGACCCTTGCGCAGGGAGTGGAACAACATTATTAGCAGCAGCTAATCTATCACGTAGGGCGTATGGTTTTGAAATAAAAAAAGATTTTTTTAAAGTTGCACAAGAAAAAATTTTGCCTTGTGTGCAAAAAACATTGCTAATTTAATTATGAAAAAAGATAAAAACAAAGTAAGCAATATCGCATTTAGAATTGCAGCTAAATATGTGAAACGCATTGATGGTATTGGATATTCAGAGTGGGTTGAAGAAGTTATAGAATGTGCAGAATGGGTTGATGATGTAATTAAACATTATAAGAATTTAAAAAGAAAAAGAAAATAATCTAAACTAAAATAAAATAAAATAAAATAAAATATGAAAATATTTATAAGTCTGCCTGTAAATGGATATTCCCTTGGGGAAAGAAAATCATTATTAGAAAAAGCAATAAAAGAAATAGAATCGGCAGGTCATATTGCTGTTTGTCCCCAACGTGAAGAAAGATTAACACGAGTAGCCGATAAAACAGGCGGTGATTTAGGAAGCCATATAACAACTTTACTCAAATGCGATGCAATATATCTTTTACCCCGTTGGTACGAAAGCCGTGTCTGTTGCTCCGAGAAGCAAGTGGCAGAAAACTACGATAAGAAAATATTATTTACAATTCCTGAAAAGCGATGAAAGTAAAGCAATTAAGTTTAGATTTTGGCGTAACTCCTGAGCAGTCTTGCATAATGTGCCATTTGGCAAGCGAGTGTAGCGGTTGCTGTAATAAGTGCATCGCAGAAGGCAGACCTTGCAGCAACAGTATGCAAAGTTGTAGCA
>OBLI01002185.1_pt1 | contig 17208 bp, 9 predicted proteins | sample 1519701 | NCBI WGS metagenome assembly OBLI01 (sample SAMEA3663005, study PRJEB22513) | pig gut metagenome | biome: pig gut; feature: pig-associated habitat; material: faeces | place: France | collected 2012 | reverse complement strand
GGACTTCGGTACGTTTCTGCCTTGTTCGTCACTTTCGGCATTTCCCTTGGCATTCCGACTTCTGCTTCCCACGTTCCACCAACGAGCCTGTATTACTGTCCTGCCACCTCTATGCCGCATGCCGCAATGCCATAGACAGGTTATTGCATTGCTTGTCGCCAGAACTGTCCGACACTGACTTTTGACATGACTTGAACCAAGATTAACGACACCTCATCGAATGGTTCACTTGCGTTCAGCTCAGTAATACGTACCTCTCTGCAACGCTCACCACCACAACGTTTCCGACTGCAGCAGCTTGCAGAGGGTTTGATGCCTGTGCCTGTACACCGACACCGAGAGGCCTTCTCTCATTTCATTGGCAGTTACGGCTACATCTTATATGGAAGGTAGCCAACCCCTTTATATATAGATGTGCACCTCGTGGCACACGGACAGGTACATTGACTCTATTCAGCGGGTCAATGTACTTTCCCTCTGACCCACAACCATGGCAATTGCAGCTACTCAGACGTATAGCCTTGATTCCTATAGATTTCTCCAATTATTTTATATTAATATGTTAATTTGAAGAAATAAAATATGCGTGTTCCTTTGAAGAAATAAATAAAAAACGTATCTTTGCGGCAAACATCAAAAATGCCTTATTATGAAGTACCCTATAGGAATACAGAGCTTTGATAGAATACGTGAAGACGGTTACGTTTATGTTGACAAGACGGCATTGATTTATGAGCTTGTCAGCAAGGGTACTATTTATTTCCTCAGCCGCCCTCGCCGCTTCGGCAAGAGCCTGCTCGTCTCCACGCTCGAGAACTATTTCCTCGGACGCAGGGAACTGTTCCGCGGACTTGCCATCGACTCGTTGGAGAAGGAGTGGAAGGAATATCCTGTGTTCCATATTGACTTCAACGGAAAGAACTTCACCTCGCCGATGGAGCTCAAGGAAACCATTGAGACCTTCGTTGCAAAATGTGAGGAAAAATATGGTAAGGATGAGCTTGCCAACACCTATGGCGACCGTTTGGCATACGTTTTCGGGAAAGCCCACGAGAAGACCGGCAGGCGTGTCGTGGTACTTATCGACGAATACGACAAGCCTCTGCTCGACGTGATGAATACTGACACCCCATCACCTGTTGTGGCTGGAGACATAAAGACTCTTGAAGACTATAACGGCGAGATACTTAAAGGCTTTTATAGCATTTTCAAGCTCACGGACAAGCATCTGCAGTTTGTGCTGCTCACGGGAGTCACCAAGTTCTCTCAGGTCAGCGTGTTCAGCGGTTTCAACCAGCCTGCAGACATCAGCTACGACTCCCGTTTCGACACACTTTGCGGCATCTCCGAAAAAGAACTGCTTTCGGTGTTCAAGGATCAGATACAGGAACTTGGCAAAGTGAACGGCATGACAGAGGAAGAGACAATAGAAAAGCTGAAACAGAAATATGACGGTTACCATTTCAGTGATGGAATGATTGATGTGTTCAATCCGTTCAGTTTATTGAACTGTTTCCAAAAACGTAAATTTATGGACTACTGGTTCTCCACAGGCACTCCGACATACCTCATGCGTCTCTTGGCAAACAACCACGAAAACATCAACGAACTGGCAGGCAAGGAATATTCAGCCGCAGAATTTGTAGATTACAAGGCAACAAAGCAAAAGCCGCTGCCTATGATCTACCAAAGCGGATATTTTACCATAAAGGGCTATGACCCGACATTCGATGTCTATCGTCTCGACTTCCCAAACGAGGAAGTGCGCAGTGGTATGGTAGCGCTGCTTGCGTCTGACTATTTCAGCGACGAGAACTATTCCAACTCGTGGCTTGTTGACGTCACCCGCGCCTTGCGCAGTGGCGACATCGAAAAATTCAAGCTCCAGCTGACAAGTTTCCTTGCCAACATCTCCTACCGCTTCCAGCGCAAGCAGGACGCGAGGGAGTGTGAGCGGCATTTCCAATACACCTTCTATCTCATCCTCCAGTTGCTCGGCAAATACAACACCTACGTTGAGAAGGAGACGAGCCAGGGTCGCATCGACTGCGTGCTGGAGTGTCCCGACTATGTCTATATCTTCGAGTTCAAGCTCAACTCCACGGCGGAAGTTGCCTTGAAACAGATAGACGAGAAGAGCTATGCCCAGCCATACGCCGCCGACAAGCGCAAAATATACAAGATAGGCATCAGCTTCTCTTCCGAAACAGGCACCGTCAACGACTTTGCATACGAGCCTTGCGAGTAGGGTGTCCAATTTGATGTGCAAGAATTGGATTCCCCCTAATTCTGAATTGCCCCCTAATTATAATGTTCATGTTGGTAATTGTCGCGCTGAAAGCGCAAAAGCGCATAGCCCAGGGTAGAGCGTAGCGACACCCTGGGTTATTTCATGTAGGTGATGGTCGCGCTGAAAGCGCAAAAGCGTAGATAACAGCAGGATATATAACGCTTTTGCACTTACAGCGCGTGATTACAGGGGCATGGGGCAGTACTGCTGGCACGGGGTTTGGGGACATTGACCAGCAGAATAAGGCCAATGTCCACAAGCCCCTTCCACCAATAAAGCCAAGAAATGGCGCAACTTCTCAACTCCAAGAACATGCTTTTACGAAAAATATGTCGCAAATGTGCACTTACCAGTTGAATCTGCGGCATTTCTTTCATCCCTGATGCAATAATCAAGGGAGAGATAGCGTTATTAGAAAAGAGTATATATACTTAAATATATTATAATATGATAGAATACATACGGGGTGAGCTGACAGAGCTGACGCCCGCCATGGCTGTTGTCGAGGCAGCGGGAGTTGGCTATGCCCTAAACATCTCGCTTAATACATATACGTGCATACAGGGCAAGAAGGATGTGAAGCTGTATGTTCATGAGGCTCTTGTGACAGGCGGGCGTGATGACTCGTTCACTCTCTTCGGCTTTGCCACCAAACAGGAACGCGACCTCTACCGGCTTCTCATAAGCGTGAGCGGCGTAGGAGGCAACACGGCACGGATGATGCTGTCGAGCCTGTCGCCTGCCGAGCTGTGCAATGCCATTGCCAATGCCGACGAGAGGCTGATAAAGAGCATCAAAGGAATAGGACTGAAGACCGCGCAACGCATCATCGTTGACCTGAAGGACAAGATTGTCGCCGAGGGCATTGCCGACAAGCTGCATGCAGGAGGCACTACTACGGCACCAACGTTCGACATGGGTGTCAGGGACGAGGCCGTCGGCGCGCTTACAATGCTTGGCTTCTCCCCTGCCCCAAGCAGCAAGGTTGTGCAACAGATACTCACCGAAAACCCGACAATGGCTGTGGAGACTGTTGTCAAGGAGGCGTTGAAGAGGATAAAATAAAACAAGGTTCGAGAGATTTGAGGGGTTTGAGGAGTTTGAGGAGTTCCTATGCTCAAAACTAAGGGATTAACACCCAAGCACATTGAGTACTTCAGAAACTTAAATAAAAAAAACGGTTACTATGAGGATAAGGAAAAAGTTTACGACAATGGTGTTGCTGGCCGTACTGACAGTCAGCTATGCTCTTGGCGTGACTCTTTTCCAGAATGTCATACCTCGCAGACGCACGGCACAGCCAACGGTCGCCAACACCAAACTGCCTCAGGACAACAACAATGCCAGGCCCAAGATGCCTAAGCTGGAAATAGCCGAGGACACCATACCAGACTCCCTGCTGCATCCACGATGGAGAATACAGCGCATAACGCCGATGACCCTCAGCGACCTGGAGAACAGCGTCATAGACCTTCAACGGCCAGAGAACATGAAATGGGACATTGAGTACAATGACACCCTCGACCGCTATGTAGTAGGCACAAAAGTGGCTGGCACATGGGTCGACGCACCCATAATGATGACTCCCGAGGAGTATGCCGAATGGACCGAAAGACAAGAACGCTATGCCTTTTTCCGTGGGAAGAACGACGAGATATACAAAGCCAAGGGTAAAGAGAAGTTCGACTTCTCCGACATGCACTTCGACCTTGGACCAGCAGAGAAGATATTCGGTCCGGGTGGCGTGCGCATAAAAACGCAGGGAACGGCAGAGCTGAAATTTGGCGCAACCATGAAGAACATCGACAACCCGTCGCTCCCCATACGCAACCGCAAGACCACAACCATAGACTTCGACGAGAAGATAAACCTCAACGTCAACGGCAAGGTGGGCGACAAGGTGAACATGAACCTCAACTACAACACCGATGCCACCTTCGACTTCGACACCCAGAACATGAAGCTGAAATACGATGGAAAGGAGGACGAAATCATTAAGCTCGTCGAGGCCGGCAACGTGTCATTCCCCAGCAACTCCTCGCTTATCACTGGTGCCAGCTCACTCTTCGGCATCAGGACTGACATGCAGTTCGGTAAGCTGAAGCTGCAGACGGTGGTATCGCAGAAGAAAGCATCGTCGAAGAGTGTCTCCACGAAGGGAGGCGTACAGCTGACACCATTCGAGATAAACGTTGCCGACTACGAGGAGAACCGTCACTTCTTCCTCTCCCACTACTTCCGCGACAAGTATGACGACGCCATGAAGTCACTGCCCAACCTCACTACGGGCGTAACCGTCAACCGTGTTGAGATATGGGTTACCAACAAGACGGGCTCTACGGCAAACACCAGAAACATCATCGCCCTGACCGACCTTGGCGAAAGCTCACACATATCAAACTCTCTGTGGCAACCGACTGGGACAACCGTTCCTGCCAATGGTGCCAACACTGAGTATGCGCAGATGGTAGGACAGTATGTAGCAGCAAGAAACATCGACCAGACAAGTTCCGTACTTGACGCCATCGGAGGATTTGTGGGCGGCAGCGACTACGAGAAACTGCAGAGTGCCCGCCTGCTCAGCTCGTCGGAATATACTGTCAACAGCGCACTGGGCTACGTATCGCTTAAGACAACGCTCAACACCGACCAGGTGCTCGCCGTGGCATACGAGTATACTTATGGCGGAGTGACCTATCAGGTGGGCGAGTTCGCCTCCGACATCACTGACGTCAGTCAGGCCCTGTTCGTAAAGTCGCTCAAGAACACAGGTAACAGTCCGCAGCAAGGCAACTGGGACCTTATGATGAAGAATGTCTACGCACTTGCGTCAACGGTGGAGAAGGACAAGTTCAGACTCGACGTCAAGTATCAGAGCGACACCACGGGAGTATACATCACATATATACCCGAGACGCAAGTCAAGGACCAGACGCTCATCAAGGTGCTGGGCGCCGACAGGCTTGACAACAACAACAAGGCACACTCCAACGGTTATTTCGACTATGTGGAGGGCTACACAGTGTCCAACGGCCGTGTGTTCTTCCCCGCTGCGGAGCCGTTTGGCAGCTACCTGCGCAATTATCTTGTGTCAAAAGGCGTATCGGGACAAAAGGCCGACGGCTATGCCTTCACCGAGCTGTACGACTCCACGAAGACCATAGCAAAGCAGATTGCCGAGAAGAACAAGTTCGTACTCATGGGACAGTTCAAGGGCTCGGCCGACAACGTCATCTCTCTCGGTGCCGCAAACGTGCCGCAAGGCTCGGTAGTGGTGACGGCAGGAGGCGTGACACTTACCGAAGGCTCTGACTATACCGTGGACTACAACGCCGGCGAAGTGAAAATCATCAACCAAAGCATCATCGATGCCGGTACGGCCGTAAACGTCTCCTTGGAGAGCCAGACCGACTACGCACAGGAGCGGAAGACCATGTATGGACTCAACTGGGAGTATGACTTCTCCAAGAATTTCCAGCTCTCAGGAACATTCCAGCACCTCTCTGAGCAGCCCCTCACCACCAAGGTGGCCATGGGCAACGAGCCACTGAACAATACCATGCTGGGCCTCAACATCAACTGGAAGGCCGAGAGCCAGTGGCTCACAAACATGCTTGACAAGCTGCCGGGCCTGCATCTCACCGTGCCGTCAACAATATCGTTTACTGGTGAGTTTGCCAAGCTGTTTGCAGGCCAGAGCAAGGGTACGCAGGACAATGCATCGTACATCGACGATTTCGAGAACAACACCACCAAGATAGACGTGTCTACCCCTACCTCGTGGATATTGTCGAGCGTACCTACAATGTTCCCCGAATACGGTGACAAGACAGGACTTACGAGCGGTTATCGCCGCTCGCAGATGGCATGGTACAACATCGACCCGTTGTTCACACGCCGCTCATCATCGCTCACGCCCAGCCATATCAAGAGTGACCTTGACCAGCTGTCGAACCACTACGTGCGCGAGATTTACGTACGCGAGCTATACCCCAACCGCGACCAGAGCAGCTACAGCGGAGCTACAGCCACGCTGCCAATACTGAACATCGCATACTACCCCAACGAGCGAGGACCATACAACTTCTGCACCGACGTGGCCACAGACGGCTCTCTACTCAACCCCACCACACACTGGGGAGGAATGATGAGGCGACTGGACACCAACGATTTCGAGACAGCGAACATCGAGTATCTGGAGTTCTGGCTCATGGACCCCTTCATCTACACCAACGAGCAGCCTAATGCCGCCGAGTATGGTGGCGACTTCTACATTAACCTCGGCGAGGTGTCAGAGGACATCCTGCGTGACGGAAAGAAATTCTACGAGAGCGGCATGCCCGTTGACGGCTCACAGAGCTTCATCACCACACAGTGGGGAAAGATACCCACGCAATCGACTGTCACCTACGCCTTTGCCACCACCAAGGGCAGCAGGGCGTTGCAGGACGTAGGCTTCAACGGGCTCAACGACGACGAGGAGCGGGCATTCCAGGCATACCAGCAATTCCTCACCGACATACAGGGAAAGGTGAACGCTGCCGTATGGGACTCCATATACAACGATCCGGCCAACGACAACTACCACTACTTCCGCGGAAGCGACTACGACCAGATGCAGGCTTCCATTCTCAGAAGGTACAAGTATATAAACAACCCGCAGGGCAACTCCCCAGACTCCGACAACCGCACAGAGAACTACGACACGTCATACAAGACCACTCCCGACGTAGAGGACATAAACCAGGACTATACGCTCAACGAGTATGAGAAATACTTCCAGTACCATGTGAGCATACGACCGCAAGACATGGTGGTGGGACAAAACCATATTGTTGACAAACGAGTATACACATCGACACTGCGCAACGGCGAGAAGGGTACCGCCACATGGTACCAGTTCCGCATACCACTCAGGGAGTACCAGCAGAAGGTTGGCTCCATCAACGACTTCACGAGCATACGCTTCATGCGCATGTTCCTTACGGGCTTTGCCCATCCAGTGGTAATGAGGTTCGGAAGCCTCGACCTAGTAAGGGGAGAGTGGAGAATATACGAGCAGACACTTGACAACTCCGTAGCTGGCAGCGGAACAATATCTACAGCAGCCGTCAACATTGAGGAAAACAACGACAAGACTCCCGTCAACTACGTGTTGCCTCCAGGCATCAGACGTGACCAGGACCCCACACAGCCACAGCTCACCGAAGCCAACGAGCAGTCGTTGTCCATGACTCTCACCGGCATGTCGCCTGGCGAGGCCAAGTGTATATACAAGAACACCACACTTGACCTGCGGCAGTACCGCCGCATGCAGATGTACGTGCATGCCAACGCACTGGAGAACGACGTCACCAATCTTGGCGATGACCAGCTGGCACTCTTCGTAAGGCTCGGCAGCGACTATAAGAGCAACTACTACGAGTACGAGGTACCACTAAAGCTAACGCCTGGAGGACGCCTGTACGACAAATACCTGCTGGCAGACTGCGAGGCCGTGTGGCCGCAGGAGAACATGGTAGACATACCCCTCACCGTGTTCACGAAACTAAAGAAAGAGCGCAACCAGGCCAAGGCCAACGGTCTGGCATCCTACAACAGGGCCTACAGCGCATACGATGCCTCGCAGCCAAAGAACAAGGTAACCATCATGGGTAACCCTACTCTTGGCGAGGTGAAGACCGTTGTCATAGGTGTAAGGAACCTCGCATCGCAGAACAAGAGCGGAGAGGTATGGATTAACGAGCTAAGGCTTAAGGAGTACGAGAACTCAGGAGGATGGGCAGCACAGGGCAGCCTCAACGTGCAGCTCTCCGATTTCGGTTCCGTAAACGTGCAGGGACGCTACGTCTCACAGGGCTTTGGCGGACTTGAGCAGGGTGTAGCCGAACGCACCACCGACGACACCGGCAACTACACCGTCACCACCAACTTCGACCTCGGGAAATTCTTCCCTGACAAGGCCAAGGTGTCGGTACCTCTCTACTATTCCGTTACAAAGGAGAAGATTTCACCAAAATACAACCCTCTCGACAGCGACATGCTTCTCGATGACGCCTTAGAGTCGGCAGGCTCAAAACAGGAGCGAGACTCCATAGAGAGCATCGCCGTCACTAAGACCACACAGACCAACTTCTCGCTATCCAACGTGCGTGTGGGCATACAAAACAAACGGCACCCCATGCCCTACGACCCAGCCAACTTCTCATTCTCATACAGCCACTCCCACAACCATACAACGGGCGAGACCACCGTATATGAGAATGAGGACAACTGGCGAGGCTCCATGAACTATGCCTGGACACCAGTATACAAGGCATGGGAGCCTTTCAAGAAAATAAAGTCGAAGAGCAAGTGGTACGACATACTAAAGAAGTTCGGACTTAACTGGCTGCCGCAGACCATAGGCTTCAACACCGATATAACACGCAGCTACTACGAGCTCCAGGAAAGGGACATGGAGTCTACAGAGGGCAACCAGCTGCCGCTTACCTTCAGCGAGCAGTTCCTTTGGAACAGGGATTTCAACATAAGATGGGACCTCACGAAGAACCTTCACGCCAACTTCCAGAGCGCAACCCACGCAGAGATAGAGGAGCCATACACCCCCATAAACAAGGACCTCTATCCCGATAGGTATCAGGCATGGAAAGACTCTGTGAAGACCAGCCTACGCCACTTCGGTAAGCCACTCAACTACAACCAGTCCTTCCAGGCATCCTACCAGCTGCCGCTCAACCTCCTGCCCATATTCTGCTGGGTGAACGCCGACATGTCCTACAACGCCACATACCAGTGGGTTAGAGGCACCGACCTTGAGGACGGAACCTCACTCGGCAATACCATCAGCAACAACCGCAACCTGAACATAAACTCCACACTCAACCTTGAGAAACTCTACAACATGGTGCCATTCCTTAAGGCTACCAACGATAAGTTCAACAAGGAACCCTCACGCAACGAACTGAACAAGCGCAGGCAAGACAAGGCAAAGGCCAAGGAAGCAGAGAAGAGGAAGAAGGCGCAGGAGGCAAAAGCAAAGGCCGAAGGCGGTGAGGGCAACGGCGCAGAGGACGCCAAGGACAAGGCCGACAAGAAAGCGGACAAGAAGGCACAGAAGCAGAAAGACCAGCTGCCTAAGAACAAGAAAACATACGAGAAGGAGGTAAAGCTAATGCCCGACACCACCATCACCGTGCAGCACGGCAAGAACACCAAGCGACTCATCGTCACAGCAAAGACTGAGGACGGCAAGACTTTCGAACTGAAATACAGGAAGACTGACGCCAACAAGATTGTCATTACCAATAAGGTAGACTCCGCCCTGTCAGTGAAAATCTCCGTTACCCCCAAGGAGCCTCTTGAGAACAAGGGATGGTACAAGACCGCACAAGCCATGGCACGCGTACTCATGATGGTGCGCTCAGTAGGCATCTCCTACCGCAACCAATATGCCATGACGCTGCCAGGCTTCATGCCCAACATCGGAGATGCCTTCGGACAGACCAAAGGCACGGGAGTGATGTCGCCAGGCCTCGACTTTGCGTTTGGACTAACGGGTGACTCATACATAGAAAAGGCACGGGAAAACAACTGGCTGCTCATGAACGACTCTGTGGCAACGCCAGCCACCACCAGCTCTACCGAGGACCTGCAAGTCAAGATGACCCTTGAGCCGGTGAAGAACCTTAAGATTGACCTCAATGCCTCGCGCACACGCACCAAGGCACGCAGCATACAGTATATGTATCAGGGCAACCCCACCACCGAGAGCGGAACACTCACCATGACCACACTCTCGCTGAAGAGCGCCTTCGAAGGTGTTGGCGATGCCAACAACGGCTACCACTCGAAGTCTTTCGAGACCTTCTGCAACTCCTTGGAGTCGTTCCGCCAGAGAGTGGAGGCACGCTACTCTGGCCTCACCTACCCCTCGGGCACCACTCTGGCAGGACAGACCTTTGACCCGGCAAACGGAGGAGTAAGCAAGTACAGCAGTGATGTGATGATTCCGGCATTCCTCTCTGCCTACACCAGCATGGGTGGAAGCTCACTCGACATATTCCCCGCTCTGTCACGGTTGCTGCCCAACTGGACCATACGCTACAGTGGTCTTAGCAAGTTGCCTTGGTTCAGCGATATCTTCAAGAGCGTGAACCTCAACCACGCATACAAGAGCATCTTCGCAATAGGCTCCTACAGCACATACTCCACATTCATGGAGGTGATGGGCGAGACTGTCGGCTTCGTCACCGATGCCACCACGGGTTCCCCCGTACCGTCGTCCATGTTCAATGTCTCCACAGTGAGCATCAACGAGGCGTTCTCGCCACTGCTCGGTGTTGATGTCACGCTGCACAACAACCTCACTTGCAAGCTTGAATACCGCACTACAAGGGTGCTGTCGCTGTCAATGACGAGCGTACAGATAAACGAGGCCACATCACATGACTGGGTGTTCGGGGCCGGATACAAGATCAACAACTTCCAACTCTTCGGCGCACGCAACCATAGGGCTGTGAAAGGAGGTGCGGGAAAGAAAGACAACGCTGATAACAAGTCAACAGCAAAGAACGCAAAGGGAGGAGTGAACCATGACCTGAACCTGAGGCTCGACCTCAGCCTTCGCAAGCAGGCTACCATCGTCAGGGACATAGCCTCACTGACCAGCTCGGCAAGCAACGGCAACAACGCCTTCAAGCTGAGTTTCTCTGCCGACTATACCGTCAGCAGGCTGCTCACCATGAGTTTCTACTATGACCGTCAGACCAACACGCCGCTTCTGAGCAGTAGCAGCTATCCAACAACAACTCAGGACTTTGGTCTGAGCATAAAGTTCAGTCTGACAAGGTAACAGAACCACACGCCACAAATAAAGCCTCACCCCCGTCCTTCGCCTTTGGCAAAGTTCGGGGGTGAGGCAATTTTCGTGCAGCAGTCAAACAGCATGCCTGCTATTCATAAATCTCCAGCTTGCCGACATGCGGCATAATCTTGTCGATGTCCGGCATCCTCATGTAGTCGCCATACTTCAGGGTGAGAGCAGCATGGACGTTGCCGGGGATAGGCATCTGATGCCCCTCAAACTCTGTTGTTGTCAATGGGAATGTGTCTTCCATGTGTCGTGGATCATGATACGGTATTCCAAGCCCGTAGGTCTCGCGTGCCTTAGACATTCGGCAAAGAAGGCGTAGGACGGGGTAGCTGACGTAGCGGTTGAAGCGGGTGATGGCCCTTACCTTCCACATCTCACGGTTGCTGTCTCCCATGCGGTTCATTATCTTGTATACGTGTCCCTGCAATTTCTCCGAGAGCATGTGAATCCACAATGGCTGCTTGTAGAACGGGAATATGTCGATGTATATGCCCTGCTCCTTCCATACGCGGTCATAGCGGTTGCCCTCCTCAAGGTGCGAGCGGCGGTCGCGCACCTTTGCGTAGAAGAAGAAATAGTTGGGGTCGGTGTCCTGTGACTGCAGGGCCATGGTTGACGGCAGCTCGTCGGGCAATACCCTCATCAGGCGCTCATAGTCGGGCAGCAGCATCTCTATATCGAGGTCATCATCCCAGGGTATGAAGCCCTTGTGGCGCACGGCACCAATGAGTGTTCCGCTGCTCAGCCAGTAGCGGATATTGTGTTTCTTGCATATTCTGTCCACCTCAAGGAGTATCTCCAACATACGGTGCTGCTGCCTGCGTAGCACAGACCCCTCGGGGTTGAACTTCCTCCTCAAGGCTTCCTGGTCAATAATGTTTCCCATGTTCATTATTATATAGTTGACATATCTTGAATTTCTCTTCGTACAGGGATGTTCCTACCTGTACGAATACCCTCCTGTTATCTCTAAAACAGAGCCATTGACATAGCTGTTGTCAAGACAGAATGCAAAGGCTGACACTATCTCGTCGATGGAGGCAAAGCGATGGAGTGCAGTCTTGCGACAGATATTCTCCCGTATCTGCTGCGGTTTCTCTTTTTGCCATTCAGTCTCGACAAAACCTGGCGCTACGGCATTCACAGTTATGCTCTTGTCCTCGAAAACCTTCACGAGGTTCTTGACCATGGCATGTACGGCAGCCTTCACAACACCATAGCCGAGCACCGTGGCATGAGGGTGCAGCCCCATGGCAGAGCCTGTAAACAGCACATGTCCGCCTGGCTTTATTATTTGGTAAAGCTCACGCAACAATATAAGGTGTGCCGTCAGGCCAACCTCCATCATGGTGTCCCAATCGCTGTCTGTGGTCTCGGTGAAGGACTTGCGTATGGTGGTGCCGGCATTGCATACTATGCAGTCTATGCTCGCCGATGCCTGCTTCACATGGCTGACAAAGGCGTATGTCTGCGAGCGATCTGCAAGGTCGGCCTTGACAAACTCCACTTTATCGCCAAGCTCGGCAGCTGCAGTATGGGCGGCATTGTCATCATGCCCATATGTGGCAAAGACCTTGTAGCCTCTGCATGCAAGCATACGCACGATGCCAAGTCCTATGCCCTTGGAGCCTCCTGTCACTATAGCCGTTTTCATTTTATGTCAGGATTAGGCTGATGGTCTATCTTCCCCTTAATCTCATCATAGCGCTCAACTATCTCTTTTTTGATGTTCGTCGTGGAAAGTCCGTCGCCGTAAGGGAAATAGAACACGCTCACGCCGAGATCTTTCAGATAGTCGTACTTGCCCGTCCAGTCATCGCCTACAACAAAGACGTCGATGTTCAGCTTCCTCACTATCTCCGTATGGTCGAGCGAGCGCTGTGGAATAACAATATCAGGATGCTTCAGAGCCTTGATGATGGCGATGCGCTCCTCGAAAGGAATGATGGGTGGCCGCTTGTAGCTGCACACCAGCTCGTCGGTGCTCACGCCAACAATCAGTGTGTCGCCCAGTCCTCGGGCATATTCTATCATCTTAAGGTGGTTGCTGTGGAACATGTCAAAAGTTCCTGACGTATAAACCACTACACGATTGTTATACATAATGGATGTTTTAATTATTCTGTTTTATGTTTGTTTGCAAAGTTACTCCTAAAGTTTGTATCTTGCAAATGTTTCCCGCTATTTGTTCTTTCTCCTTAGTTTGCTCATGGCGAACTCCACACATTCGTCGAGTATCTTCACACGAGCTATACGCATCACGGCATAGTAGAGCGTTACGGCGATGGCAATGCGGGTCGGCAGCAGCAGGTAGAGATTGGATATGCCAAGCGTAAGGAGATAGGTCAGCGTCATGACGCCAGCTGCCGCAAGGGCAAAAGGCGCAGTATCAGCAAGGAAATGCAAGAGACGGTAGCCCGACAGTCTGCGGGTGTACAGATGCCATACGAGAATCCACAGGATATTTATCACCACGTAGTCCTCTACCATGTGCCGTATGCCCCAACGGGACATTACTATCATGGACAATATCTGAAGTATGGCCAGGCCGAGGGTGCAGCGCAGGTAGATGTCGGAGCGTCCCTTGCTGATAATCATGTTCGACAGCACCGTAGATATAGGCATCACTGCCCCGCTTATGCACAGTAGCTGAAGCAGATGGGCGCTCTCTATCCACTTGTCGGTAATGGCGATGATGATAAACTCCTCTGCGACGAGGGCAAAGCCAAACAACAGTGGAAAGGATATGAATGCAGTAAACCGCACCATCTTGCGAAAGGCATTCATCTGACGCCCGCTGTCATCACCAAGACCTACGAGCACGGGCTGGGCCACCTGACTTACCATGCCCTGTACGAGCGAGAAGCACTTGAAGTCCCATTGGTATGCCTGATAATAGTAGCCAGCCTCACGCTTGGAAAACAAGTGGCCAAGCAGAATGTTCAGCACGTTGTTGTTGATGTGGGTAATAATGGTGGTGGCGAGAATCTTGCAGGAGAAACGGAACATGCGCATGGCTGGGCGTAGGTCGACACGCAGCGTCGGACGCCATGGGGAATAGCTCCATACCATGATGGTGTTTATGCCGACAAACACCAGTCCCTGAGTAGCCAGTGACCAATAGGCAAATCCCTGCCAGGCCATAATGGCACCGGTGGCACTCGACAGCAGGACTGCCGTCATTCCGGCTTTAGCCTGCTGGCTTACCATAAGGTTCTTGAAGAGGTAGGCTGACTGTGATGTGCAGAATGAGGCTATGACAATACTCAGGAAGGCATAGCGGCACAAGGGGGTCAGCTCCGGGGTGTGATAGAACCGTGCTATAAGGGGAGCAAAGAGAAATAATATAATGTAAAGAGAGCAGCCAACAATGATGTTGAACCAGAAGACGGAGTTGTAGTCCTCGTCACGGGGTGACTTGAGGTTGGCCAAGGCTGTGACGAAGCCGCTGTTCTGAAGTGCAGTGGCAACAAGTGAGAACACGCTTATCATGGCCATCATGCCATAGTCACCTTCATTAAGGAGCCTGGCGAGCAGTATGCCGAACACCACACCGACCACCTGCTGCACCCCATTGTTCATGCCTCCCCAGAAAAGGCCCTTGGCTGTCTTCTCCTTTAGCGTTTCCATGTTTTTTCCACAAAAGTAATGGTTATCTGTCTAAAATCAAAAACTTTTTGTTATTTTTGCGACAAAATTCTTCTATGAGGGCTTATTTCTACCATACACAAAACATACAGTATATCCTTGGGAAAATGGAAAAAGGAGAATTTCCCGCACATTTTCTCTATGGAGCAACCAAACTGGGCAACCACGGCATTGACGTAATATGGCACCGGAGCCTGACCTCAGCATCACGTTTCAGGCAGATGATGCACAACCTGTGGCAGATGGCGTTTGTACATCGCGACTATGATGTTATATACGCTACGCACTACCAGGGTATCGAGCCCCTGATATTCCTACGTGCTCTCGGACTGTTCCGCCGCCGCATTGTCCTCTGGCATCATCAGCCCATAATAGTAGCCCGAAGCTTCTGGCGCAACTGGCTCGGGAAACTGTTCTACAGAGGCATTGACGACATGTTCTTCTTCTCACAAAAGCTTATCGACGACTCAGTAAAGGCACACAAGACCGACCCATCGAAGTTCCATCTCGGACATTGGGGCGCAGACCTGGAGATGTACGACCGCGTGACGGCAGAGAAATGCGAGAGGCACGGCTTTGTGTCGACGGGAAAAGAGAAGCGCGACATGGCAACACTGGTCAGGGCATTCAACCAGACAGGGGCTCCGCTGAACATATACCTGAACACCAAAAACGGCAACTTCAGCTACAAGCAACTTTTCGAGACCCTTGAGCTCAAGGACAACATTCACGTGGAGTTCCCCGACAAGCTGATGCCCTACGAGCTGTCAAAGGAAGTCAACAAAGCACAGTGTGTAGTCATCTGCTGCAAGGAGACATCCTATACTGTGGGACTGACCACGGTGGTCGAGGCTCTTGCCATGGGCTTGCCGATGATATGCAGCCACAATCCGCAGATACCGGTAGATATAGACGGCGAGCAATGCGGCATCACCGTACCATACGGAGATGTAGAGGCTTGGCAGAGAGCCATCACCTATATGCAGGAGCATCCTGACGAGGCTGCAGCTATGGGACGCCGAGGCCGCCGCCTGGCAGAGACAACTTATAATGACACTATCTGTGCCGCCGAGGTGGCACAGGTGATTTTAGGCAAATAACAGATACCACCTTTAGGCAAGCACTATGGACCCTAAAAACAAGATTGAGAAATACAAAGAGATGATTAAGCTGGTCGAATCCTTTACCGCGAATGGCGGTGACAAGGTTTCAGTGATGGCCAACGTGACGGCAGTGATGAAGATGACGTTCCCAGAGACGTTTTTCTGGGTAGGCTTCTATGTTGTCAAGGACAATGTCCTGCTGGTCGGACCATTTCAGGGCACGCCAGCATGCATGATGATAAAATACGGCAAGGGAGTATGCGGAACGGCATGGGAACGCAGAGAGACACTTATCGTTCCCGACGTGGAGCTGTTTGACGGCCACATCGCCTGTTCGTCACTCTCACGCTCGGAGATAGTAGTGCCTGTGATGCTTGATGGCGAGGTTGTAGCCGAGATAGACATCGACAGCACAGACGTGGCATCGTTCGATGAGACAGACAGGACTTATCTTGAGGAAGTGGCGGCCATGGTGGCACCGTATTTCGTGCAAGATTCTTAGTTAGCTGTTCCTGACAAGGATACGCACATATGCCTAAAACGCAGAATTATGCAGTCCACAAGCGTTGTGTCCGAACACAAGAATTTGATATGCATCAAGAATTATGCACTTTTCTGCATATTCTCCGTAATTATCTTGGCAGGAAACTTAAAACAGTGTACCTTTGCATCGTCAAAAGGTTAATAGATTGTTTAGGTTAGTAGTAATAGATTTAGGTTTTTAGTTATTAGGTTTAAGGTAGATTGTTTAACGATAACAATGGAAATCGTGAGATTTTCATTTATCACTGAAAAGGATTTTTAGTTAAACATAGGCTTTTACGCTGTGGCTCGTTGAGAGTCGCAGCGTAATTTTTTTTAGAGCCTCTTCTTGACATTATGATTATAGGTACATCAGCCATTTCAAGCACTTATATTTCGTCAAACTCACGTTGTTTATCCAGGAAACGAGCTGTTTTTCGCAGATATTTGCTAACTTTGCACTGAGGACGAAGCCAAGGAGGAATGTTTACGCCAGAACAAAGGTTGTCGAGTAAGTCCGTTCACTGGGTATGGACTGTAAACAAACTTAGGTGAATGAAAGGAATAATGTAAAGGTGATGTGGAATAAATACAATAAGGAATAACAGGTATGAATGAGAATAGAATAATAGCAAATAACGGCTCATCCATTGTGATCTATACGGCGGATGACGGCAACACCCAACTTGAAGTGAAGTTGGAGAAAGATAGCGTATGGCTTAATCGAGAGCAAATAGCTCAACTTTATGGTAGAGATTACAAGACAATAG
>OBLI01002184.1_pt1 | contig 17212 bp, 16 predicted proteins | sample 1519701 | NCBI WGS metagenome assembly OBLI01 (sample SAMEA3663005, study PRJEB22513) | pig gut metagenome | biome: pig gut; feature: pig-associated habitat; material: faeces | place: France | collected 2012 | reverse complement strand
TATAATGTCACCGCAAGAAACATTATCTCCATCTCTTACGGCAAGTCTTTCAAAATGAGCATATAAAGTATAATCACCGCTAGAGTGCTCTAGTAAAACACAGTTACCATATTCCTCGTAGACTCCAGAATAGAAAACCACCCCGTCCATAAGAGCACCTATTGGAGTGCCAGCATCATAGCCGATATCAACACCGGAATGAAATGACCATTCACCACTTATAGGGTGGATTCTCCAACCAAAAGGACTAGTTATTTCACCGGCAATAGAAAGTGCCGGATTTAATACAAAATAACAAATCACCGAAAGGAAAAATAAAAACCTTAACATTATCTATTTACCAAGCCCGCCTGCGCCAATGTAAACTATGTAGCTATCCACATGATCAAACATATCCTTATGGCTCATAGCGGATTCTTCAATGCCGCCTCTACCATCTATGCCTCCATGGGTGCCAGACTGGATAGTACCACCGTTTTCTGTAATCATCACGGCATGCTCGTTTACTTGCTGTCCGTCATTATGGACAATAGCAATGGCTCCAGAAATATCGGTGCCATAAAATTTACCATCTCTGCTATATCCTTTTGAATCAAGTACAATGAACTGGTCGCTGTCTTTGGCGGCCCTCAAAGCATCTTCTGTGTTTACTATACCTTCAAGATCAGTACCTTGGTAGGCAATGCTTATAGCATTCATACAGTTTGTACCATCCGATGCATCAACGCCATTATAAAAATTGTTGATTTTATCATACAGACTGCGCATTTTATCAATAAAGGTATCTCCGCTGGCCACTATTTTGCTAATCGATGCAGCGACACCAAAATAGTCAGTATCGCCTGCAACAAAAAATAGTGGAAGCATCGACGCCATTGTAATCAATACCAGAATCACTACATATTTTCTCATTTTATTTTAGAAGCTTTAGTTTCAAATATTACCCGTTCCCTCGCCCTAATAAGTCGAAAGGCATATCCGTAGGTAAGCTCAATGCCTTTTTGAGGCTTTATTTTATTATTCTCTAAATACATAAGCTGCTTTTCCTCGGGCGGAAGGTTGTAAATAATCTTTGCTGCCTCTCCAAAACTCATGTCCCCAGAAACGCTTATCCCCTGCTCCATAAGAAAATAAAGCTGCCAGGGAGATGCAGGTATTGCTTCTCTAGCTCTGAAATGCTGAGTGCCCTTCCTAATAAAATCCTTGGCAAAGCCTCTCGTCCACTGCATTTTAGCCTTATAGCTTACGCCTAGCTTTTTAAGTTCAATGATCTGCCCCTCTGTTATAGGCAGGTTATAAAATTTTTCTTTAATCTCGTTATCAGAAGCATTGTCACTAAGTTCAACACCAAAATCCTTTAGCTGCTGACGCATTATAAAATAATTTCTGCTCATACTAGCTCTTCCCACCTTTAAGGGTATCCGGCGCTATTACAGACAATAGCACCGGATACGTTAACAAATATTAAAAGGCTGATGCTTTAAGATGATTAAATACCTTTGGCCTATTAGCCGCGGCCTTCATTACCGTCCCTGCCGGTGTTGCCCTTGGACAGCTCCTGTGCCTTTTCTGCAGCATAGGCAGAGCGGGCATCTTTAACAAGAGCGGTATTTTTTTCAAGAGAAGGTCCATATTCAACGCAGCTTGGAACAACAGTAGTGATGGTGGAAGAAATAACACTGTCTACAGTGATATCCTGTGCAACCATCTGCTCGGTAGGTTTAAAGTCCTCCCTTACAAGTTTATCAGCAAGGTGCTTTTCAACTCCCTCAAGACTGCCATGCTCTTTCTGGTATTTATAGCATTCATCCAGTGCCACTGACCGGACACTGTTTCTATCAAATACTACAGGAGCAGTATCGATGGCATACTGACGGTCCAACATGCGCTGCTTATTACAGAGCTCATGGACAGTAGCACGCACAGCACTGCGCTGCTCATCGGTCATCTTGGCATTCTTGTCGGTATTCTGAAGCTGGGCAAGAATCTTTTTGTTCAGCCCCGGTACCTCATTGTTATGGATGTACTTGGCATCTGCCTTACCAAGCAGACGCTCCTTATAGGCATATTCACAAAGAGCCTTCTGGGCGTCCATCCAGCTAGTCTTAGGATCCAATTCAATACCGTAGCCCTCAAAAAATTTCTTCTGCCCATCAGAGCAGGGAGCGTTAGCCATTTCCTCACATTTTCTGGCATAGCGGTTATTAACACTTGCAACAAGTGCATGGCTTACTTCCTTACCTTTAAACTTATCTACATTTTCCTGATACCACTTGATATCATTCTCCAAGCAGTTTTTACGGATGAGCGCAGCCTGTGCAGGCATGGGCGGAACCTTTTCACTATCCTTAGCCCACTGGCCATTGGTATAGTCCTGCCCGCGTTTTACAAGGCCCTGGCTCACTGCATATTTATATACATCGCGTTCCACGGGCTGCTGCATACGCTCCTTATACTCAGCAATATGGCTGTCGATTGCCGCAGACATTTCGCCGCGGTTCATCTTGGCAGCCTGCTCTTCAGGCATCCATGCTTTAACCATATCTAGCTGCTTTGCGGTAGGTTCAAAAGACTGGGTGTATTCTTTAGCCTTATCATAGGACATGGATTTATCCCACGCTATGCCATGAGCAGTAAGTTCTGCCTGTTGGTAAAGATTAATATGCCCGCCCTCAAACACCATGGGTTTAGCACTCAAATCAACCTTATCATAGCATTCGGTTACCTTTTCAGCACAATCACGATCAGTCATCTTAGCAAGCTCCTCTTTAGTTACATAGGGAGAAACAGCTTTACGCAAAGACGCACCATTAAGTGCATCCTTTGCCTCGTAGTAGCCGACCTTTGCAGTACCGTTATAAAGCTCATCCTTAGTCCATTTTGCCTGTAATTCAGCAGACATATAGTTGTGCATGAAGCCCATAGCCTTCATCATCTTCGCGCTAGCAAAATATTCTTGTTTAGCCATTTTTAAATTCCCTCCTTGATTGATAGCGGCCCAGAAAAGAGCATCATCAGCAGCTTTTACATCTACAGATACAACCTGCCTAAGATACTCCTCTCTTGTAGCCTGCTTTTTATAAACTTCAGGCAAGCTGTCGTAATTAATGCCCATGAGCATAACCTTGTAATCAGATGCTAGTTCCTTGCCATAAGCATCCTCCTCAAGGCCAATATCTCGTGTAACTAAAAAATCGTTATCATAGCCTCTACCGCTATACTCGCGGCCTGCACGTAAATCCTCAAAGACCTGCGCACTCAGGCTGTAATTTGTATTGCTGTCGCTGCGGGCAAGCACCTCATCGGCATATGCATCATATTCTGATTTCCTTTTGAATTGAAGCTCAGAATCTGCAAACATATATTTTTTGCTAAGCCCTTTCTCAGGCTCTGCGAGCCCAAAGCGGTCACGCTTCACCATTTTTATCCTGTCATACTCTTCAAGATAGTCCTTTCTATAAACAATATCACTGTAGTCCTGGTCAGGCCTAAGCTCTTTAAGATAAGAAATCTCTGCGCTATTAACAAGCCTTACAGTACCATCCTTCTCGAACACCCCCGGGTGGTAACCATTATTCCCCGGGAAATGCGTAAGGTCACGGTAATATATTGTCCCGTCAGGAAACCTTATAGATACTGGATAACCATCGGAGCCTTTTCCTTTAGCTTTTACAGCTTTGATCATTTTTAGTGCATTATCACGAGTCACCTTCCGTCTAGGAGATTTTAAAACGGCATAATCATAAACAAATCCTGCCTGCTTCTCAGCCTTATCGTAGTTTTCCGAAGGAACTCTATACCTATTAGCCGGATCATTATACTCTTGGTTTATATAGTCATCAAAGCCTTCAGCAATGCTGTCGTATCGATAACCAAATTCAAAGTCACTATCCTGGTAAGCTTCCTTACGGAAATCAGCATCGGAGATAATAGAACCAACCTTGTTGGCATACTGGGTTACATCAGTAACTGTTTCCTCAGCCATTTCGTTAACCTCCTGTTTCTGGTTAAACCAGATTTATATTAATAACCTTCATCCAAAGCTAAGCCATATTAAAAGGGCCCCGGCAAAGCCCTAGATTTAGGATATCAATAACATAATAAACAAATCAGATTACTGCCTGGATTTCATCCTCAACATTTTCCATAACCGCACCATCAGCCTCAGGCTCACCCTTTAAATCATGGGTAAGGGCAAGTGCGTTCCAGACATCTAGAGCAGCGGCAATGCCTTCTTCACCAATATAGGCATACTCGGCGTATTCCTCAGGTACTTCATGTCCGCATTTAGAGCACTTGACTCTAAATCCTTGGGGCTGCATTTCAATATCGCGGATAATTTCAAGGTCATTGCCATGACACTTTGGGCATGCTTCAGCCTCACCCGGGACAACATTGTCAATCAATGCCCCTAATACATTTACTACTCCATCTTTAATCATTAGTACGACCTCCTAAAACAAAAATTTCTACATAATCCCACATAAAATCTATGCGGTCTCATTAGCCTTTAGCGCTTCCATAACTTCATTATCAAGCTTTTTTAGATCTACCTTACGCTCAATGCATGTAGGAAGAATAGCGATAATTGTGATACCAACCACATCTTTACCTAAATAATCCCTTTCTGAAGCAATTTTTTTACGCAGGCAGAACATGGCGTTGTTAAAATCAATGGTTCCATAACCCTTGCCATGCTTGTCATAGACCATAACTGGATACTTACTCATATTTTTCACTCCTTCTATCAAATTGATTTCCGGCGTCTAATTACTGCAACACTATTTCCTATATGTATTTCCAAGATGCTAAACACATTATGAACGACAATCGTGTCCCCGTTTGTTTCATAATCAGTTAACACCAGAGATCCGTTCGATGATGAAGCAAACACTATGGGCTTTTTGTTTTTCAGGTAATCTTTCTTGAAAACGATAAAAGTATTCCAGTGCCTGTCATCAAAACAACGTTGTATTCTACGGGCAGCCTTTCCGGTAACACTGTAATCAAACTCAAGCTCACTAGGACTTTTTACTGGCAGTACAACATTTTCCGCTTTACTTAAATCCTCCTTATCATCCTCAGCCAGCTCCCATTTGACAAAAGGTATAAACATCTCACTTGTTTCCAATGCCGACTGAAAAATATGCCTGTCCGTAACAATAATGATATTCGTTGTAATATCCCATACTAATGGCTGGATATATATGTGCCATCTTCCCCTGCCGTTTCTATCAAAAAATGTTTCTACTTCATACCTTAGCTTGTCCCCAAGCTTAAATTGCTCGAGTCTCTCTCCTTCCGGAAGCATAATATCAGTAACAAACCCTGGCTTTAAATAGATGGTATTACCTATCCCATTTACATAATCAAGATATTGGCAATCCTTTTGGTCATTCTTGTAATCTTTTCCCTCTGAATCTAAGCTCTCATTATTCGAACGCTCTTCATTCAAATGAATATTTTTAGGTGTATTTGGACTACTTTGCAATATATACTTTTTTCTTATCCTTTCATTAGTATAATGCCCCACATAGTTAAAATCTGTCCTTGTTGCCCCAGCTTCTGGTTCACGTAATTCAATTAAACTTCTTTCATCCTTAGCAAAATTTGAACCCAGGCTCAAAAGCTTTGTCCTTAGTTCCTTTGAGTCAGCTATTATACTTTCAATACCATTTTTTTCAGCTGCTAAAGATGTCAATGGAAAACAGAACGCTATCAAAAATCCCCCTATACTTAAGAAAATCTTCTTCATGTTAACTCTCTCCTAAGCTATTTTTTCTTTCCTTTAGGCATCATGCTGCCTCTATTGGTCTGATGGTAATTACTAAAATGCGGCTTGTGGTAATCACCAAATCCCTGCTCACCCATGGCCTTACCCTCGGCAAATGTATCACCTATTTTAGTGCTGACATTTTGTGGAGTGCCTGCTTTCATAAGCCCCGTAAAGCCTCCGGAACTAAATGCCCCAGCAGCACGTGTTATGTCTTCACCAGTTGTAGCTGCAGCGCTGGCAATCATGCTTGCTCCTTGATACATTACAGCACCTGCGCCTAGAGTATGAGCGATAAGATTATGACTACTGAGTGCCGGATTTCCAGATAACATTGCACCAGCTAAGGCTGGTACTTCACAGGCAAGATACGCAAATGCCCAGCATATAACAACTGTTATAAGGCCTGCTGCAGTGGGTTCTTTAGTAATATCAAACAGACTCTTTGAAGCATTTAGAGCATCAACTGTCATACCAAGTATTGCTCCGGAAAAAAGAAGCTTTACCCCACAGCCGAATATGAAAGTATAGCAGTTTGCTGAAAACTTTTCAGTTTTTTCGTTAACCGAAAACGGTATCAAAAGCCATAGGAGAGTTGTCACAATGTAAAACTCCACAACAGTAACAAAGATGTTTAGGGCTATAAACACAAAGGCTGTAACAACGCCTATAGCCGCAAAAATTGCAAAACAGCAAAGAATCAGCTTTTGAGTATCAAATTTCAGATCCCATAGATACTCAAAATAGGGCATTGCATAGATAAAGCCCATGTTGATAAGCTTAGACGGCTTTGTTAAGGCCTCAGCACCTAGTCCGAATGATGAGCCAGCTTTAGTAAAGGAATCCATAACTGTAAAAACAATGTCACGCCAATTACTTATAATCCAAACCCAAAACCCATACTTAAACATCTTGGTTATGGTAAATGCTATGAAACTGGAGCCTCCGTTAAACTTTATGAGGTTCATTATGATACCGATGATAAAATCAAGGGCTATAAGCTTACCGTAAAGGCTATAGGCAAAACCCATCATCGAGCCATTACCAAGGCATACGGTGATAATGGATGCAATAACACCATCTAAGATTTCTGAGCTTGCGAAAAACTTGCCTGAGGAATAGAGCGAATACGCTACTAATCCATCTCTTATAACATCAAACATAGCTAAGTTTCCCCTTTAGGAATGTGGCAGAGTATCTTTTGAGCCGCTGACCTTATACCCTTGATCTAAAAGCGCGTCCTTTTGAGCGGCCAGTTCCTCGCTTCTTACCTTGCGCTGGGCATCTTGAGCCTGAGCATTATCATATTTTTGCTGCTCTGCCATAACGGCCACCTTAAGCTGCTCTGATACAATAGCTTCCAGTGACTTGAGCTCTGCTATAGAAAGAGCATTGAGTGCTCCGGATACCTGTATTGCCTGAGTAGCGCCACGAGCATCGCTCATTTTTTCAAGCAGGCTGTTTACTTCAACAGTTGTTTCCTCATTATTACGGTCATTAGCAATTCCAGCCATAACAAGTCCTTGCTGAAGCGTTTTACCCCATCTTTTCCTGTTTTCCTCAGCCTGGTCGGCATAGGCCTTAGCATTATCATTAAATGTGCCTAATGTATAATCAGGATTTGCCTTGCTCCACTCTTCGACAGTATTTACCCAGTCAGCTCCGATAGCATCTGTCTGTTTTCTAACACTTTCAATCCTGTAAAAAATGTTGTTCAGCCTGCGCTCAGCACCAGCTAGGTCCCTTAAATCAAGTTTTTCAAGGTTTCTAAGCATATACTGGATCTGCTCGGCTGAATTTTTTACCTGCTGAATCATCTGGAGCTTTGCATAGTAGTTTTCCTGTATGTTTTTGGCATCTTCTACCGAATATACTTTGGCTTCAGTATGAACAGGGAAAACAGAAACAATTATTAAAGCACCAAGTCCTGCAAAAAATTTTTTTAACATATCAAACTCCCCCATTAGTGAGGCAATGTATCTTTAGTGCCTTTTATCTCAGCATATTCTTTCAATAGCACATCATTTACGATGTACATTCTTTCTCCTGTAGCACCGTTATAGGTCCTGCCTCCGTACTCAATAACATCTATGGTTTCCCGTCTACCGTTTACCAAGTCTTCTCTTTTTGCCACAACCCGTCCACGGAGCCTGAGCTGCTTTAAAAAAGCCTCGTTTTGCTCAAGCTTTGTCATCGGCCTGTCAAGCGGAAGCGGTTTTTCCTTTTCGGCTACATCTTTTTTAACAGCAGCCGCAGCCTGTGGCAGACTTTCGTTTTTTACTTGATCACTGCTGCTATCTTTACCAGTAATTGAGAGCGTTAATAACATGCCGCCTAAAACTACTAAAAGAAAAATGAATTTACGCATATTTCACCTCTACTATTCAAGCACAAGCGACTTATATGCACTAAGTGCTTTATCCTGACCCTTGAATTTGAGCCAGTGTTCAAAAAAATCATCCTCAGGGTAATTACTTTTTATAAGCTCACACATTTCCTGATCCTCTTTACTACTTGAAGCAATAAACGAGAGTGCATATGGCGATAGAGCCAATGAAAACAGCCTTCTGCCATAAATACTGCTATAGTAGTAGTCATGCTTTGGCACAGACTGGGCTATGATATTTCTTTCTGTCCAGTTGAGGCCGAAGCTGTTATAGATATCATCGTTAGCGCTGCTAACCGCCTGTGGATTTGGCAGGAATATCTTTGTCATGCAGCTTTCGATAATAGCGCTGGAGATAGAGCTTTTTCTGATATCCTCGAGGTTTTGGGTTGCAAAAATAATAGAAACATTGTTTTTTCTCATAGTTTTAAGCCATTCCCGGATTTTCTGGGCAAACACCGGGTTGTCCAAAAAGGTCCAGCACTCATCGAGAATTATAAAAGTCGGCTCACCGTGACATTTTTTCTCTATTCTGTGGAATAGATATGAAAGCGTAGGAACCACAGCGTTTCTTTTATTTATTAGCTGACCCATTTCAAAAGACTGGTAGTCAATTAGTTTTAATGTATCTGAATCACTATCAAAAAGCCGTCCATAAGGGCCCTGGGTATCGCTGATACCTTTAGTAGCTATTACATAGGGCTTAAGAGCATTCCTGAGCTCAAAATTCTGTACATACACTAGAAAGCTTGATAGCGTTCTGTCCTCATATGCATTGGCTGAAATAGATTCTAAAGCGCTCCAGATATCAGCCTTCACCTTGGGAGTAAGCTTAACACCCTCCTGGACAAACAGCTCCTGAAGCCACTCACTAGCCCATATCCTCTCGTTTTCGTCATCTACGTATCTCAGTGGCTGAAATGACTGGCTGTTTGAGGTACTCTCATTACCAAGGTCATAAAATATACCTCCGACAGCCGCTGCAAGCACCCTGCTTGAGCCACCTTTATCAAAAACATATATCCTTGCATCAGGCACAGAACGTATCTGTGTTTCAAGGAAATTTAATAGCACTGATTTACCGCTGCCCGTGGGGCCTACAATCATTGTGTGTCCAACGTCTCCCACATGCAGGTTCAGGAAAAAAGGAGTTGATCCTACCGTTTCTACCTGAGCCAGCGCCGGGCAGTCTAGATGCTCACAAAATGGATTGCCCTCCCACACGCAGGAAAGAGGTAAAACATCGCAGAGATTTTTGGTTGAAATCCGATCCCTTCTAGGATCTGCGTAGGCATTACCAGGTATAGTCCCTAAAAATGCTGATGTAGCATTATGAGTTTCCTTTCTCACTACAAATCCCACATTCTGATAAGCTTTATCAATGAGCCGTTCCTTCCACTTAAGGGTTTCATCACTTGCATCACGTACAATGATATGGCTCGTAAAATCACCAAAAGCAACGTAGTCATTAGTTACCTCAACCGATGCTGCATCAGCATCAGCGCAGCGCTCCAGCGCAGCACTATTTACCAGTACCGACTGCTCTTTTGTAACCATCTCTTTGACCATAGTAATAAGGTCCTTGTCATTGCCCTTCCATGTGCGTTTTCGGTTAAATAGATAGTCAAGAGAGTCCTGTTTATCAAAACAGATAAAGCGTGACACCCATCTATACTCTATGCCAAGCCTATTTAGCTCATCTAATAGCCCTGGAAAAGAGTACTCAGGGTAGCTTCTTATTGAATAGATAGACATTTTTTCTCCATCGTCATCACCAAATACAGGATGAATCCCACCATAAAATGGTGTATCGCATAAGCTGTCAGCTAGTCCCACCGGCACACTTGGCAGCTCTATGTCATAATCTTTTAATGACACACAGGAATGAAGATATGTAAGTGTCTCTTTATCATCCAAGGGCCTTGCGCTATACACTTCAGAAGAAAAAGCATCAAAAAATTTGTTGCATTCAGTCTGGAACACCTCAATGTTTTCACTAAGCTTTTTGGCAAAGGTTTCATCCTCTGCACCCTCATTGACATACCATAGCTTGCTTAAAAGCTTCTTTTTGCTGGATGGCGGCAGCCACTGCAGTGTAAAGTAAAAGGTATTTACGTAAAAACTCCCCTTATTAAAATGGTTTTGGCGCTCATAATCGAGCATCTGACATGCTTTATCAGGAAAATGACGATCAATATATGTCTCAGCTTTGCTCCTTCTGGCCTCCACATAAAAGCACCAGCCCTCACCAAATTTTTTCAGAATATTGTTTACCCTGGCACTCATAATCATCAGCTCAGTCTTCGTAGCACTATCAAGGTCCCTGCCGCGATAGGTGTATGTCTTCATCAGGCTTTCATCCTCATTAAGCACTATCCCCGGAGCAACAATCGCATACCAAGGCGTATAGCTTGCAAGGTCACTATAGGCTATCTGATATTCTTTGAGGTTGAACTGAAACATATATATCCTCCTAAAAAAATAAGCACTCCGATTGTATTGATACCGCTAGGTATTAAATCATCTCGGAGTGCCCGGTTATTAACATTTTTACCAAAAACATCGCTTGCTATGTATATGGTCCTTTATTATGACGAAAAAGTCTTTATCTTCTTTAGTCAAGCTTCTAATCACCATGTGCACGAAAAATGCTATGGCTAAAAACCAGTAAAGCTGCATCATAAACCCAATGGATAGTCCTATTGACCATAACGCAAAACAGAGATTTCTGTCTATACCGCCCATTAAAATAGGATCCAATGTGGATTTATGGAATTTTGTATAGTACCCTTCAGGTATATTTCTATCATCATCCATGATTATTATCCTTCCAGAATGCTGAGTATTTTTTGAGCATCATATTCTAAGCAATACGCCTTCTTTTCATAGCTGTAGCCTCTGCAAAGTACAACCTCTTTAATCTCCCTCGATTTCACATGAATACCATCAACCATTTTTACGCTTCGGCTGATAAATACAATTAGGCCAATGGTTGTGCCTATAAGGTCCCTTATTACATCAATTGGAGGCACACTAGATGCATTCCCCGCCTCTAAAGCAAGGCTCTCAAGCCTTGTAAGCGTCTCTAGAGCGCTGTTTGCGTGGGTGGTGGATACTCCACCTGGGTGACCTGTATTCCACGCCTTGAGGAGGTCGTAGGCCGCTCTATCGCGTACCTCGCCCACTATGATCCTGTCAGGCCTACGACGCATATTAGTGTGTATCAGATCAAGCGTAGAAACATTATCGCTAGTTCTAAAAGACTCATAATCATCAGCAGTGCACTGAAGCTCTCTTGTATCTTCAATAAGGCAAAGCCTGTCGCCAATTTTAGATATCTCTTGAAGCACTGCATTACACAAAGTAGTTTTACCAGAGCCCGTACCACCGCCAACAATTATATTCATTTTACGCCTTACAGCCTGTTTAATGATTTGTTCCTGCTCAATAGTCATCATAGCACCAGAAACATAGTCATCCAAAGAAAACACTACGGATGCTGGCTTTCTAATATTAAAGCTTGGCAGAAGCGTTGTATCTGGGAATGACCCCTCAAAACGATACCCATACTTTGGCAGTTCTGCTGAAATAATTGAATTCTCTTTATTGGTAATTGTATTACAAAAAGACGCTACTATTTTTAAAATCTGTTCCCTAGCTTCAACGGGAAGCTCGATATCAGTGCGTTTTCTACCTGTCCCGGCATATTCTACCCACACATAAAGGTTATTACTATTGCAGTATACCTCTATAACGTTATCCTGCTCTAATAAAAATGCCAGCTCACCTAAGGCCTCTTCTAAAAGCCTGTATCCTCTGTTATCATCTGTTTTCACAGCTGTCATAATCCAATATAGGAAGTACCCACATCTACCTCCCCTCCCCCACTGTCATTCATGGCATTCTTAATGAGGTCACAAAGGCCTGCATCCTTTTCAAGGGCAGCTAATAGCTTTTTTAAAGCATCCTCAGGCTCCTCAAACAATATATCAAAGCTGCCTGCAGTGTTTAATACTTCTACATTTTCTCTGTCAATCATTGCCTCCTTAACATTTTCATAGATGTTGATACCTAAATTGGCAAAAATCCTTCTTTGAAGAGCTCCCAGCTTTTCCTCACGCAGTTTAAGGAATGCACCTGAGTATTTCTCATAATTCTCCTGTTCCTTTCTACGCTTTTCTTTGAGCTTTGCAATGTATTTGGCAAGCTCATCCTCATAGTTTTCCTCAGAAAAGCTTGCATTTAATGCTAATTTACCAAGCTCAAGCTTAGCCCTTGGAGTTTTTCTCGACATCTTTTACACCTCAATCAATTTTTAAAAATTCATATTCGCTATAGTCCCACTTGCGCTCTTTGGCATATACCCTGTCTGATTTTCCTGGTGGAGTTATTTTTACCCTTGGAGCAAACACCGGGTCCTCAAAATAGCGGATTTTATTGCATAAAACAGGTGCCAGTCCCTTACAGAAAAGTAGTAGCTTTGTGTCTTTCATGCTTGCTATCTCATCTGGGTACATTAAAGGCCTTGAAGTATAACTGTCATTAAAGCTTGTAGGAAAGTTTAATAGTTTACTATTCCTTGTCTGGGATGTAGTTTTAATAGTTCTATTGCCTAGGCGCTTACTTAGATACTCACATCCATTTAGATCTGACGGTGCATGGAACACCTGAACCTGGCAGTTTGATACAACATAGTTATCCTTGCCATAGAGTGAATTTATCTGATTTAAGTCCTGAGCAATAATCATAGCCTTAATTCCATAGCCTGCCAAAAAACCCTCAGACTGCTCAATACCGCCCATTTTACCTAAAGCAGGAAATTCATCAAGCAGCATTAACAGCCTATGCTGATGCTCAACTGTCTTACCTCCCTGAAACTTCATCTCTTCGACATTCATGCGCCACAGCGTTTCGATGATAACCCTAGTTAACGGCCTTACAACATCTATTTCGCCAGGCCCAAACACCAGATAAAGTGATATTGCCTTAGTTGAGTCCATAAGGTCCTTCATAACAAAATCAGATTTACTGATGTTTTCTACTATAACTGGATTTCTATAAAGGATTAGGGCCGTATCCAAGGTGGATAATATGGAGCCAAACTCCTTATCAGGCTTATCAATCATGGCCTGAAATATCTGCCTAACGTGAGGATGCATCCCGTATCTACTGATTTTATCAGGATAAAGCTCTTCAAAAAGCTTGATATTGTCATCCGGTGCGTGCCTGAAGCCCGATACAATCTCTGTATCTGTCTCCTCAATGTATTGGTAGCTGGAGTCCGTTATAATATGCTCAAGCTTAGCCTGAAGGCCCTTTAATGAGGCTGCCTTAGGCTTTTTGCCATCCCCATTAAGAGTTTTTGCGTTAATATTAGCTGTACTGCGCATATTGTACTTTGGTGGTTTATACTCACTTGTCTTCGGCACCTTAATATCTTCAGGAGATTTATTTTTTCTCATAGCAAGTACCCTTGCTCCAAAGCTTTTGTTCTCTAGGTTAAGACCTACGCCATCACAAACATTGTTATCTAAATCCTCTTCAATCTGTATATCAAAATTAGGACAGTTTTCCTTTCTCTGCTCATGAGAAAAGCTATATGTGCATATATCCTTAAGCTCTGTACCTACCTTGACCTTCTTTACTTCTGTTTTATGCTCTTTTTCCCACCTCAGCTTTGCTGTCCTTTCCATTTCGGCCATATGGTTACTGCTGCCATCCTGCCCATCATATAGAAAATCTAGTACATCAGATAGATTGGCTATCCGTCCTTCACAGGGCTTGCCTTTTTTATCAAAATTATGGTACATCTTCTGGTATAAAAGATGTAATGTTACCCCCTGCAGAAGCTGCCAAGCATTATCTACCCAGTGAGAATTTTCACCCTCACTCTTTTTTCCAGTAGGGTCAACAAGTATCTTTGTCACTAGCTGAAGATCTCCCATCTCCTTGACGGTACCAAAACGGATTTCTCCAAAGGGGTTATAATGGCAGCTTTCCTTGGAATTTGGCTTAAACTGCATTACTTTATTGCCTAGTTGGCTTTTTCTATACCCGCTTGTAAGCTCCCAGTTTTCACCTTTGACATCTGTAACAACGCAGCTGCCTTCCCATGTAAGGAGAGTCGGAATAATGTGTCCTACGCCCTTGCCAGAGCGTGTAGGAGCTATTAATAGTGTATGGGTCTTGGCATTATCCCTTAAATATCTGCCATCATCCATAATTCCTAAAAATACCCCCTGCCCGCTTAGAAGGTTATTGTCATTTTCTTTTCTAGAATCCTTTTTGATTGCCCTGTATAACCCTTTAAAGGCATCCATAAGCTCTCCCTCAACGAGCTTTTTTCTAAAGCAGGTCAAAATATTTATGCCGTCAAGAGCCTTTTCCCACCAGAGCCTGCTATCCTGAAAGTGGCCAAATTCATACATTTCTTTGTCCTCCGCCCAATGGGCTGTACCGTGAGTATCCTTTATTTCATCCTGCATCTGAGCCATTACAAGTATACTCAAAAGAAATGCTGCCATGAGTGCCATAAGTGCCGGATTAAATCCATATTTTTCAAAAATCCAGCCGATGTTTTCTTCATGATTATAGCTCAAATACCATCCCCACCATGAAAAAGGAAAGTATATTGTTGCAGTACCCAATTTTCCCATGGCTCCATATAGCCCTTCCTGGTAACCAAGTATACTAGCTATTCTTTGCGACGAATATATAGACGATATTGTTTCAAAAACAAGTACAAGGCTAAAAAGCACCTTCACTCTTTCAGTTTTAGCCAATTAAATCATTGTTCCTCCTCTTCATAGGGTCTTAGAATTAGGTCTTTGTCTACGATGATATTAAATTTATATCCTGGGCGGATAATTATGGTTGGAGCGATATTTAGGTTTTTGTCTACTATCCTATTTACCACATTGCTCATATTTGATTCCATTTCCTGGGCAGCATTCTCCCTAAAAGTATTCTTATCACTGTTATCATCCGCTCCAGCCGCAAGTCCGCCTATTGCAGCTGCACCAAAAAGAGAAGACCACACCACTCTTGCATAATGGCTTCTTTTTTTATCCTTAAACCCTGAATAACCTTCCTGATCACTTCCTGTAAAATTGGGTAACACCATGCTATCCCCATTAGGTAAAACCATTCTTTGCCAAATTACAGCTCCCCTCGTTTGTGCAAATGCAGTATCTGTATCATATATACCTATTAATTTTGTTCCTCTTGGAATCAACAAGTACTCACCTGTAACTGTATCGTATACATCTCTTGCTACCTGTCCCAGAATGGTTCCCGGCAAATCACTATTCATCCCATTTATTAGGACACCAGGTATAATAGTCCCGGCTAACACGGTATATGGATTATTTAATTTCTCTATTCTATACTGGGACCCGGTATTTTCATTGGTACCCTGCTTATAAAACTCAAGATGTTCTCTCTTCTTATTTTGGTCATACCGATATTCACCTTTGTCATCACTTTGAACAAATGGAGGCTCACTATGACATATTCCTGTTATTAAAAAATTACTTGAAGCCACTAATATTGCTAGAGTCTTCTGTAGTTTTCTCATTTTCCACTACTCCTCCTTTTTATCTCAAACCCAATAGGACTAGCCATTGCTTTGAGCAGTTCCTCTTCTTTAAGCTTTTGCAGCTCTCTTTCCTTATTATGCTTGCTATCGTACTGACCGTAGGCTTCTTCCCTTCTATAAGGTTTTTCCCTATTACCTTTTTGGACTCTATCGCCTACCTCATTTATGCCCTTACCTTCATCCTTTTTATCGCTATTTACGGGGTTTATTTTATGCTCTCTATTTGCCTTTTCCCTCTTTTCGTCCGCTGCCAACCCGCTGTAGTCCTTAGGTATGCTATATAAATGTGTGCCTGTTATAGCATTTTTGGAATCATAATCATTATTTCTGTCATTTTTGCCCTTTTTCTCACTACCTAATCCTTTTAGTACGCTGCCCATAACAACTAAACATAAAACAGCCACTGCAGTCACAATGTATACTTTTTTTAACCCAACATACTTTCTTTCTATATCTGTGTGGCTACTCTTTTCTAAATAACCTGCTCCATCTTCATCATCATTCTTATTGTTTTTTTTAACAATATCCCTTAGGTGGGTAATTAATAGGCATATAAGGGACTTTTCTTGCTTTCTAGTCATTCTTGTTTCATCTTTTTTAGTAGATGCTTTTTTTTCATAACTCTCTGCAGATCTTAAATAATTAATATGCTCATCTCTTTCCATCCTACTCATACAGATAAACGCAGCTTTGTCCTCTACATCTAACCGCTCAAAGTACTCTGTATCCATAGGCAAAAAGGGTACAACATTTTTTCTTTTTTCTTTACTTAACATGTAATAATATTCTTCCCCACTTTTTGGAAGAGAATTCAATATTTCTAGTTCATGGCTAACAGGGCTATTTTCTTGTGCTATTACATCCCTTTTTCGTTTATCATCTGATACATCTTCTTTCATAATGTTATTCTCCTTGTTTTACTCAGCCTTACTCCTATCACATTCAAATGCTAGTTTATATTATTTACTAGCATTTTTTAGCATCCATACTTCCTAGGGACCTTTACTTCTCCGATGCTAGTTTATATCATTTATTAGCATTTTTTAGCATCCATATTTCCCAGGGACCTTTGTTTCTCCGATGCTAGTTTATATCATTTATTAGCATTTTTTAGCATCCATACTTCCTAGAGACCTTTACTTCTCCAATGCTAGTTTATATTATTTACTAGCATTTTTTAGCATCGCTGCTTCCTAGGGACCTTTACTTCTCCAATGCTAGTTTATATTATTTTCTAGCATTTTTTAGTATCTATACTTCCTAGGGATCTTCACTTCTCCAATGCTAGTTTATATTATTTACTAGCATTTTTTACCATCTATGCTTCCTAGAGACCTTTACTTCTCCAATGCTAGTTTATATTATTTTCTAGCATTTTTTACCATCTATGCTTCCTATGGACCTTCACTTCTCCAATGCTAGTTCATATTATTTACTAGCATTTTTTAGCATCCAT
>OBLI01002183.1_pt1 | contig 17216 bp, 18 predicted proteins | sample 1519701 | NCBI WGS metagenome assembly OBLI01 (sample SAMEA3663005, study PRJEB22513) | pig gut metagenome | biome: pig gut; feature: pig-associated habitat; material: faeces | place: France | collected 2012 | reverse complement strand
ATTAATAATGTCCTTGACTCGAGTATCGAATGTAAGAGCGAAACCAAAAACGGTACCTACATACATGAGACTCTGACCGAAGTACCACAGGACGTTTGATGTCACGTCGTGTGATAGAAAGTAGCTGATGTACACTAGAGCGATAGCTGCAATCAAGACTAGACTAGCGCTGAGATAGTGTATCCAATCCTTGGTATTTCTCTGCATCTTTTTCTCTTTTTTATGCAAAAATACAATTATGTGGGGAAAAATAAAAATACGGCAGGTAATGATATGACTACCTGCCGTATTGATTATGCAATATCTCGTTCGAGAATCTCCTTGGCGATTTCCTTCGCCTGCTCTCTCCACTCCTGGAATGCCTGATATTCTGCCTCGTGAGCAGTATCGCCATCTCCATGGTTGCAGAGGATCGCTTCAACGTCATTCTGGCTGTACCTGGTTCTCACAAGTCCAGCAACGAAATCGTTGTAACCTGCAGAAGTAGCCTCAATCTTGACTGAGCCATCCGGCTCGCTACCTTCATAACTATATGCTGTGACCGTCTTACCATCACTCTCAGACTCCATCATATTAGAGTCTGGCTGATAGTTTTCAATTTTCTTTTCATTCAGATACAACAGATAATGATTTCCGTCGTATCTGACGTAGTTCATGCGAACGAGATAAATTTTCTTATTCATCTACTATATAAACTTGTAAAACGTTTTGCCGAATTTGTTTTTCAGCTCTCCGACTACAACATAGAAAGGCTTCTCTAGGAAGCACCATTCCTCACGTGCTTGCGTAATAAGTATCTCTGCACCGGAATACAACCACCAGGTTTCATCCTTCCAGTGCGGAACCTCGATAGGTTCCCCGTTCTCATCCAGCTCCTCTTTCCTCTCTACATGATCGATATATCTGAACTTCAGTGCCAGTCTATCGTTCGGAACCTTCTCCTGAACGATGAACTTGTTGCCGTGTTCATCAACTTTCTCGACCTGTTGAGTCTTGAAACTAACTGTTGACTTGTCAATCTTGTAGTCCTCGATGAGGATAAGATGATCTTCGTAGTCTATACCATCCTTGCACAAAACATCTCCTATGTGCTTCTTCTGCCGCTTGGTCATGCTTGCGAAGGGAATTTCCCCTCTTTTGATGCCGAGGTTGTCTCTATAAGTTTTCATTCCGATTTTCTGTAATAAGTTTTTTGTGTCTGCGTGTTTCGCAATTCCTAGCCTCGATGCAGCTATGACTCTGATTTGCTCATTATTATAGCCTCTCTTGCGTAGTCTTGCGATCTGCCTGCACAATGCCTGCTTGCTACGTTTCCGGATTTTAGCATGATCCGCATATATAACCTGCCCGCAGAAGTCTATGCCATCGCAGGTGCGATGAACATTCCACGACCGGTTGATCTGCAGCTTCCAATCTCTGGCCAGATACATAGCACTCAATTCGACCATCAGTCGCAGGAAAACTTTATCCTCATGCAATATGAAGATATTGTCCATAAACCTATAATAATAGCTGAGTCCTTGCCGAACGAAACGATCGAATCGCTCATTCAACGATTGTACGCTAGTTATCAATCTAGCCTGCTCCTCAGTTCTGCAAGTTACGAGCATATCACTGACGTAGCGAGCTTGCCAGTAGTGATATCGCTCAGGATCCTCCAGGATATCGAAACAGCGCATAGCGAGATAATCGAATCTAACCAGATATAGCTGACCTAGTAGCTGGGTAAGCTTGACACCGAGGACAACGCCATTGGCATAGCTTTCAACGACTTCGTCGATGAAGTATAGCAGTTTGCGGTCCTTGATATACAGCCGGTACTCTCTCTTCAGAAGATTATGCTCAATGTTCATAAAATAATGATGTATGTCCATGGGTGCGCAATATGCAGTCTCCTGCTGTGGAGAATTGTAAATATCGCGCTTGATTATCTTATAAAAGAAATGAGTACCACGACCTTTGGTACCTGCCGGACAATTGTACGGAATCTTGCTACGCAGCAAGGGTTCCGAAGGATAGAGGGCAGCGTGCTGGATGACGTGATCAGGAACAGGCAGCTTGTTGACTGTCCGAATTTTCGGTTCAGTCACTTGCTTGGCTTCATACTCCGAAGTATGCCAGGCTCCAGCCTCGTATGCACGCAGAAGCACCTGAAGCTTTTGCTCCAGATTCTCCTCGAAAGCTTGCACGCTTAATCTCGACCTCTTATGCTTGGAATACTCATAAAAGGCTTCACGAAAATTCTGTAAAGTCTCGACAATAACGGATATATTACCTATTCTCTTCACTATGCATTAATTAATGAATGATAACTAATATGGTGTATATGTCGGTGTATGTGTCGGTGTATGTGACGGTGCATGTCGGTGTATAATGCGGTGTATGAATCCGTTGTCTGCTTTTTATAAAATCCTAACCTTCGACCGGATGACCCTATTGTCATCATCTACCAGCTAATCTAAATAAGTGAATTTTCTGCCTTGGGGCAAGGTCTGATTCCCGATTCTCCACATAAGCACACAAAAACTGTGGATATCTTTAAGTTGAGGGCCGCACCGTAGTTCACATTGGCATCAGAGACAGCATTGTTAACGTTGAGCGTCGAAAGACCACATTGCCCACCATTGTTAGCATTGGCACCGCGGAGGCAACAGCGAAAACCGGCACTGGGAATCACAACCTGGATTATATCCGGGTGCAAAGGTACGAAAAAAAATCGGAATGAAAAAAAGTCAAAGAGCGAAATTTCAAAAAAAATCGACCGCCCAAAGGGCGGAAGGTGGGGCTCGCTATGCGAGCCGTGTGCTCAGGAGCCCCAGGTTCTTCTGATTGTTCTGTCTTTTGAGCCTACGCAGCCAACCTAGGCTGCTGCGTAGTATGTTGGCTCCACAGACCACTCGGATGCTGCTTCGCAGAGGGCCGCACCGAAGCTCACAGAGGCATCAGAGACAGCATGGTCAACGTGGAGCGTCGAAAGACCACATGGCCCACCAGAGTAAGCATCGGCACCGCGGAGGCAACAGCGAAAACCGGATGTCGCTCCACTATTGTTCCAGAAGAAGCTAGTCCAATAGGTCGTTTCTGTACCACCTTTTTTAGTCGGGAAGTTCTCGAGGTGCTCCATACACAGCTCCTGGATATAGCCTTCGCCTCGAGTTTCCGACTTGCTATAGGCTACCATTCCATCCGCACTACCTAAAGTCCAGGTTCCATAGATGGATGGAGCAACGAGGTGTACAACCGATGTATCCTCGTTGCACTGCGCCTGCTCATCATCCATCATACGCCAGAGGTTACCGAAACCATTCTTGTATCCGAAGAAGCTAGGAATCTTGGCAGTATAGACTACAGTACCATCATCCTTCTTGACCTCGTAGCTTGATTCACCACAGGAGTCTCCTAGTTCGATGCCGGCAGACATTGGAGTAACTGGTCGATAGCCGTTGTATCCACTCCAGTCTGGCATCTGTGTCACGCCAGTGCCTAGACCACCTTGGAACAGACCATTTTCATCTTTAGCAGTATTTACTGCAGCCTGGTCGTGATGAGTACCGAAGATAACTGCGAAGAGTACTGCGATGGCAGCTGTATGGCGCATCGTCGTACAGAGCCAGCCTGTACCATTTTTGCGCGCAGCAGCTCGGAAGTACTCTGTAGTCAGCTGAGTTGCTGGCTTGCCCAGCATGGTGCGGTTCGTATTGTCGAGAGTCGCATCATTGTTGCCTCCTCGATAGTCAGCGCTATCGTTGATGTAGCTGACGAGTTTGCCAGTACTGCGCTCGATTGTCGCGAATCCAGCAGCAGAGATGCTACCTATCGGAATCTTGTAGTTGAACTCTCCCTGAATAGGCCAAGGGCTAACCATTTCGTAGTGGAGTCTGCCTACGGTCTTGATCACCATGTACCACTCTTTTCCCCAACCCCACTGATAGTGTCCCTCGGTACCATCGAGTTTGGCCGCTTCGCCAGTCGCATACTTGTAATGATCCTTGGAATCAAGCTTGCGACGAGTATGGTCATTCTTGACCAGATAGCAGCCAAGTCCGAGTTCCTGGTGTAAGTTCTGCAGGAGTTCGAGGGAGCCTACATAGGCAGCAGCCTTAGGCGTAGCGTTGTCGAGGTTCCACACTCGACCGCACCATGGATGCTGACCGAGCTGCACCGCATTCTTGATAGTCATCTGCTCAGACTTGCCCGACTTCTTGTCGAATACCTCGATAATCTTGTCGGTTGCAGACATGTCTGACTGAGGCAGGTCATCGACCTGCTGAGCATTGTCGAAGGCTGCGATGATAGCCTTCAGCTTCGTCTCTTCATTCTCTGTAAATGCCATATTACATTATATTTAATCGATTAAACAATTCGGATTTTATTGCCGTTTTTGCGAATTTTTCCTGTTGCAGAGATTCGCATATATGGTTGTCTGACGCTGATGGTAACCTCCTGCCATAACGGAGTATTAGCGGTTGGAATCACCCAGAACTTGGTCTTGCCTGTACCCTTGACGGTCAGATTTCCGGAAGGATCAGACATAACGGAATCACCCTCTACTCTCTGATAGAGGACACTCTGCGGCAAGTATGCCGGCAGGATGCTCGCCTCAATCTTCTGCTTCTGCTTGTTGCGGATGCTGATCTCAGTCTGATAGTTGAGATTCATGCGAGAAGGAGCTATGAAGCCAGTCGCAATCTGACCTGCAAGACTGTTCATCTCTGCGATTTTCTCGTCTGCTCTCGTCGCAGCCTCCGTTGCAAGCTGCGCCTTCTCCTCTGCAGCTGTAGCCTGCTGCTGTGCTTCTGCTGCCTGAGCGGTTGCAGAAGCGGCTGCAGTATTAGCAAGATTCGCAGCCTTGTTGGCATCATCGGCTGCACTCTTGGCCTTAGTTTCCGGAGTCTTGTCAAGCCAGAGGCGCCAGGAGTCGCTGGTGTCCGATGGATCAGATGTGTTGCCATCGATGAGTGATGCGTACACACCATTGGCGGTGTGGACGATGTCATTGGCATCGTAGCCATGAATGGTCTCTCCCTCGAACTCGAAGGAATATCCATTGACCCACGCTCCCTTGTCGGTGAAGGCAACATTGCCCACCACAATGATATTCGTATTATCTGCCATTATAACTTGATAACTAATTTATTTCTACGTTTGACAACGTGCTCAGAAACGTTTGAGCCGTAGTCGATCATCAATAACTTGTTCCTGGACTGCCGGAAGGTTGGGTACATCGCACCACCTCTTGCGATGATACCAGTATCTTCGTAGGCGTGAGTCTGCAGGCTCCACCTCCACCAGTTGCCATTTTCTCCGGCAATAGTAGGATGCTCATTGAGCTCCTTGGCCAAACTTGTCTGAACTACTGAACTGGCAATAGCAGTAGATGTATTGGTCTCTCGAAGATGCTCTGCAGAGACTCTACCTTCCTCTGCATTGACTCTGCCTGCTTCTGCTAAGGTTCTATCTGCCTCTGCATCACTCCTGGCCCTCTCTGCAGTCTGTCTTTCATTTTCTATACTGACTCTAGAGTTCTCGGCTGATGTTCGAGCTGTTTCTGCTGAAGCCCTCTTCTGCTCAGCAGAAGCTCGGGCAGACTCAGCAGAAACTCGCTTGATTTCTACTTCAACTCTCGCCTGCTCAGACTGGACTCTCGAGGCTTCGGAAGCTGCGCGAGTCTGCTCTGCAGTCTTGCGAGCTTCCTCATTCTGCTCGATAGCCTTCTTACTTGCAAGCGTGTCCGAAGTAGCCTTCTTAGCTGCTTCGGTCGCGGTCTTGCTCTCTGCAACGGCATTATCTACCTCCTGCTTCTTAGTCTCTAACCCCTCTCTCGCCTTGTCTGCATTTGCTGCAGCCGTGTTGGCGGTTGTCGCTGCAGTTTTGGCTGCTGTGGTTGCCTTCTTGGCTTCCTCGACAGCGGCCTTGGCATCCTTGGTGAAGAGGGTCATCGGTATGATAACCTGCTTGCGAGTTCCGTTGTTGTCATCGTAGAGGACAGGAACAGTGCTGATATGCGCAAGATCATAGACCATTTCACATTCGAAGATGTTCTTCGAGTGAAGTTTCATCTGTTCTACAATATGCGGCCATAAGGCTGTGCTGACCGAAGACCAATCAGAGTTCTTGATTGCATCTTCGATGCTGGTACCCACCTTCGCATCGCTCATAAGCACCTCCTCTCTTATTCAGCATTCTTGATGCTATCGAACCACTCTGGTATTGATGCAAGAATCTGAGCAGTCACTTCCTTGCCGACATCATCCATCTTGAGGGTAATGGTAAGGTTACCGTCCTCTTCCGAGATATTGCCGAGATATTCGCCTGTATCGTTGCGAGAAACATATCCTCTCGTCACGATATGATCACCTGTAACATTCTGTTCGAAGTTAACATTCACGTTCTCACCGAGCGCAATAGGCTCGAATTCGGTTTTCACCGTCTGTTTTGCTGTTTTCATATCATAAAAAATTAAAATTATTTTAACTGCCCAAACTCTGGAACACCCAAACTGTATTATCCACGAACTTTGTTCCCATCAACTGAACCCAACCATATAATTCGAGCTGTTCAACACTGGACATATACGACTTACTATTTGGCAGGAATATTCCGTTTGTAGCTTTCAAGATAATAGGAGGTGTCAATCGGCTTATCCTGGGACGGAACACTTCTACTCTCATGACTTCCCCTTTTGCTAGATCTGGTAAAACATAGGTTCCTCCTCCCGTAATACAAGAGCATGCGACCTTACCGTCAACAACAATATCAGCAGCATATCGCATATTTGTGACTTTCAAATCACCTGAAATATCCGCATTGACGCATTCAATAGAACCATCTGCAAGAACCTTGAAATAATTGTTGACCGTTGTCAGTCCTTCAAGCTTGATTCTATCGGCTTTGATGGACGCATTAGTGATATATCCGTTAGCATCCTTCTGCACACTGGTTGATATGCTGGCTGTATGCCCTGCTACCGTTGTCTGCAACGCTGCGAAATCTGCCGTTGTCACAAGACCGCTTCGGATCTCATTCTTGCGGTCATCGATGCGGGAATTACACAATGAATTGACTGTTGGTGTGATGGTAGCGATACCCTTAGCTGTAAGAGTTTGACCGCTGAACATTCCAGCTGCGACACTCCATCCATCTGAATTCTGCGTGACGGTTGTCGCTGTATCTATGCTATCATCGACGTCCTCCCATTTGCTTCCAGTTCCTCGCATAACTGTGAATCTATACAGATGACCAGCAGTATAGCCAGAGGGAGCAGGATATGTTGCATACCATAATGCTCCTGCATGTCGCTGACACTTCGGATCTGTCCAACTAAGACTGGAAAAACTAGGAAGAGAAGACTGCTGGTAAAATTCTCCAACTCCACCATCTATGCGTGCATTGACAGTATCTATAGCTGACTGCTTTGCGCTCGATATTGAACTGTTCAGCGCTGACACCTTGCTGTTAAGAGTTGACGTATCAGCCTTGTTGGCTACTGTAGAGGATATGTTGTTTACTGTAACCTTCAGCTCTGCCACGCTGCTCTTAGCTGCGTCCGCTGTACTCTGTGCTGAACCTGCGGCAGTTTTAGCCTTATCAGCTGCGGATTGCGCTGCACTCACCTTCAGAGATATCTTTTCTGCGCTCTGACTGATAGCCGACTGATATTCCTTTGTGATTTCACCCTTGGCATTCGATATCTTCTTGTCAACCGTAGAGCTGATGCCATCAACGGTCACCTTCAGCTCAGCAACCTTGCTAACTGCAGTATCGGCAGTACCCTGCGCTGCATTTGCAGATGTCTGAGCCTTGTCTGCTGCAGATTGCGCTGCACTCACCTTCAGAGATATCTTTTCTGCGCTCTGACTGATAGCCGACTGATATTCCTTTGTGATTTCACCCTTGGCATTCGATATCTTCTTGTCAACCGTAGAGCTGATGCCATCAACGGTCACCTTCAGCTCAGCAACCTTGCTAACTGCAGTATCGGCAGTACCCTGCGCTGCATTTGCAGATGTCTGAGCCTTGTCTGCTGCAGATTGCGCTGCACTCACCTTCAGAGAGATCTTCTCTGCGCTCTGACTGATAGCAGACTGATATTCACTTGTGATATTTCCGTACTGATCCTTCAGCTGCTTATCTACAGTCGAAGTGATGTTGCTTGCAGTCTGCGTTATCTGTGATGATGTATCCTCACGGTTCTTGGCATCCTTAGAATCTACATATTGCCTGATTTCGCCCTTTTCTGCATCAAGCTCGAAACCGACCTTGACAGCTTTCTTGTTGACGGTATCGATGTTCTCACCCAGCAACTTGATATTGTTGGCCGTCTGCACTATCTGGGTGCTCACGGTCTTTGACAGCTCGCTGAGCGGCTCATCGGTGAGAGATGCTATTGCGAGATAGCAATCACCGGTGTACTGGATGACGAAGTCACCTGTACCATTCCACACACCCTCTATAGGTATAGTCTTCCACGCTCCAGAGTATGCAACATTGACTGTTCTCTGCTGCAGGGTATTCTGTTTTCCCCTCACCTCTTCGCAATCAGCGAATCCAAGAGTCAACGCACCTGCTGTCTTGGCATAGATGTGAACGCTGATGAATAGCTTGTCCTGCACATCGGTGTACCCTGCCTCTGTTGGAGGCAGCTCTGCGCTGCTCTTCTCTCCGGCAACATACTCCTTGTGAGTTCCTGGTTGTCTAATCAGCGCATTCTTCTGCCTGATGCCGCAATTCTGCACACGGAGAATCTGCCTGCCATCCACCTTCTCCAGCGAGACCTTGCGGTTGCCGCTGGCTGTAGGATTTCCGTTGACCATGACCGGCAATCCGGAAGCGTCGAACCAGAAGACGGATTCGTCAGTGGAATCTATATCCCAACCTGCGATGATTTTATTTTCAGAATCTGTAATCTGTTCCAGGAATTGCCCATTCTCAAGATAATTCTTCTCGTTTGTCAGCTCATAGCTGGTTTTGGAGAATCTTGAAGAGAACATGTTTTCGAGAACCTGGAACTTGGTATCGATGTTTTCTCCTGTTCTGCTCAGAACGAACTCGCCTACTGCATATAGATTGTTGAGATATTCACCGAACCCCTTCAGTTGGCCAAGGATAGGGTGTCTGATGCCTTTCAGGTTTCCGATTCTACCCTTCAGAGCAGAATCCGGATTGGTTTTCATGCCATGGACAATATCTATATAAGGAGTATCGCTGCCTACGGTCATCACCTGAATGATGCCCTTACGGTCTGGGTCTGACACGTTGTCCACTCGCACGAAGGTGTCACGCTTCTTGATAAGCTTCTCCGGTGTGGCTCCTGCCATTGAGCTTGTGAAGTTCTCGAACGTCACCCACGCCAGGCTATTCTCACCCTCACCTTCTGTCCCTACCTCCTTAACCAGGAGTTCGTAGCTCTTGGTGACATAATGGTCATTCGCATCGGACGGAAGACCATTATACTGCTGGACCATGATGTAATCGCCCTTGCGGAAGGAATTGTACATACGGCCTTCTTTGGTGTCGAGATATACCCTGCCGCTCTCTGCATCGAAGTGATCCACCTCCATCATCGCAGTGAAGATGCGGTTGTCATTCTCTCCTAGCAGCTGAGAGATGATCATCTCGAAAATGCGCATTGAACCTCTCACGATGAGGTTGTCAAGTTCCAGGTTATATTTGTTCTCGAGGACACCTGCCGCATTCTCTACAGGTTCATTCTTCAGCCGCCATCCCTTGCCTGTCAGAAACCCTGCAACGAAATCTGGAGAACAGAGGTCACCAGCGAAGACGGAGTTGCCTTCAACATTCAGGTTGTTGGCATCGATGGAATCGGCTAAAATGTTACCACTCTCATCGAACTTGTAGCCTGCACCTACCCTCAGACCTCTGAGGAAGGTGATGAGACCGGCAGCTTCATCGTCCTTGACCTTCGACAGATATTTGCCCTCGATCTTCTTCAGAAGCTCCTCGATGGTCGTATGCATCTCGTCTGAGGCGAAATGCAGCAGCGAGAGAAAAGCGGTGCCTATGCGGTATGCCGTATTGGCCTGCAGGCGTCGCTCATCTCTGATACCCTCGAACTGGGTCTGAAGATCATTCTTATCATATTCTACTGCCATATTGTTTTTTTTGTTTGCAAAGATATAACTTCGATGAAATCGATAAAAATACGCACTAAAGGTTGCGTGATGCACCGATTCCAAGGAAGATTTCTGTCAGGGCTGATGCCATCAGACCATTCCACTTGCTGCCGTAGAAGTCGGCTTCATGCTCGTTGAGCTTCATGACTGAGGCGTAATACTTCTGCGAGAACCAGTCACGTCTGCCGATAGGCGGACCACCTGCTACACGGCCACCCCAGGCAGGACCCACCTTTTTAGGCTTATTCATGTCGTGCTTGACTCGATATTCCTTGCCGAGGAATTCCAGGTCACCCTCGTTGACTCGTGCAATCTTCTCGCCTCCCTGCGCTTCTGTCCACTTCTCCCAGACGTGAGCAGGACCTACACCTGCTGCCACGTAGATACCATACTGCAGGAACTTGTGCTCTATGGTTGTCACGGAGCCTTGCTCCAGGTGTCCCTTGATGCTCGCATATAGCGCACCGGTGTCTATGGTACGCAAGCGCTCCATGCGCTCGCGCCAATAGTCACCCATGTTGTCGGTCCACCCCTGCTCGTATTTGAGCAGTTCATCTAATGCTGACTGGTCTGCCATAAGCTCTCATCATATTGTACATCGATAGGCTCGTCTGAGTTCAGCATAAAATAGAGTCCGGTGACTCCATTCAGGCTGTATCTGCCCAGCTCGCTCGAATAGATCTGACGGAGATCCAGGAACTCCAGCTGACCGTCGAATGCCTCCCGATACTTGTCGTGAAGCATTCGGCTGATGAACTGGCGGAAGATGTATCTGCAGAGATTCAGCTTCGCCTCTCTGTCCTCCATGTCGTCTCGCTTGTATGCAGCGAGGATCCAGACCGTATAGACGTTGCGGTCGAAGAAGCCTTCACCGGCTGAATGCGTATTGCTGTCAACGGTGTCTGAGACCATGATGAAGTTCGCAGCCTTGCGGAACTGCTGCATAACGCCCTGCACGGAGTCGGGTCCTGAGCAGGTCGTTGCGACAAAATTATAAGCCCTGCAGGTCTTGTTTTCATCGCACAATTGCTTGAAATATGCGATGGAATCGAATAATTTATCTGTCATGTTGTATTATTTGCTGTTTCTGGCCTTGAATTCCTCTGCCTCTCTCGCTTTGTTGTCCAACTCGGAGAGCGCATCCCAGCAGAGCGAGTCATAGACTGCCTGCTGCTTGGTGATGTCTCCATCGGTGAGTGCGCGGATCTGCGCCTGCATTGCAGGCATCAGGTCCTCCTGTTTCAGTTCTCCCCCTTCTTTCGATGGCTTGAAGAAGTGAGGGAAGTTCTCTGCCAGGTATCCCTTGATGGAGGAGTACCACATGAAGACATTCAGGAGCTCATAAGACTGAAAAATGGCGGTTTCATCGGCTTTTCCTGCTTCGTTCCGATAGAGAATCCACCCCATCTTCTTCAGAAACTTGTCGTCCTTGTGGATAAGATACAGCTGGTAGTTCTTCTCAAGCTGCAGATAATCGAAGAAGGTGACGTCTCTGATGAGCCGTTCCACGGCATAGAGACCGGCACACGTATCGAGCGGCAGATAATAGGTATAATCTCCGATGAAATCGAAGTTTTTGAGGAGAGAGAGGATTTCGCCCTCGCTCAGATATAGCACTTCCCGCTTCTTTTGGCCATTTTTTGTTAGACAGAGAACGCTGCACTTCCAGCCTGTTCTGGTATGCTTCAGCACCTTGATGCCGCAGAATCTTCCGAGGACGTAGCATTTCGCTACCGTCTGGTCCGGGAACAGAGTCATTATTGTGAGGATATAGCGCAGCTCATCCTCCTGCAGCTCCTCCCACGAACTTGGAGCTGAGAAGTCGAAGACTCGTATGCCGTCACGAATTGAAAACGAAGGCAGGTTTCTCTTTTCCATTCTGATATTCCTTGAAGTGATTAGCTTTATATGCCGATGAATCCGCATATAATTTGAATTTATCGAGGTTGGCATCGAGGTAACGGAGCAGACGGCCATGTTCTGTTGAGTAGGCTTTCAGCAGACCCTCAGCCAGAAAGATCATGCATCTGCGCACCTTGAAGATGAGTTCTACAGCGGTGTCATCCTTGGCCTTGGCTCCCCTCTCCATCTCGAGCAGATCATCCATCTGCTCGTCAGATATGACCCTTCGCATCACTCCATCAGCCTCGTAGAGTGCAGACATTTTATCCTTCCACTGCTTGGATGATAGCTCCTGCTTCACCTGGAAGGCATACTGCTCGATGCTGAAGACCAGAAGCGTTATGCTCATCTTCGCCTGCAGGCTGCTTCCCCACCCTTCTGTTGCAGACAACCAGGTAATCATTTCGCCCTCCGCCTTCAAGCATGCGACCATACACTGCTCTATCAGCGCCTCTACTCTCGCTGATGATGCAGGAGAGACCTCATTGTTGGCAACTACTCCGAAGCCTGTCGGAGTGAGTACCAGGTCGAGATGGCGAACGTTGCCGAGGAATGCAGTCAGGCATACTGCCTTGACTACTGCAGCCGATAGCCGTTCATTCGTCTCCAGCGCTTCCTCGCCCACGTACCCGAGGAAGCGCTTCTGAATATTGTTGTATGCCTCATAGAAATGAGGTCTCACAGACTCGAACACCTCTGAGTGCGAGCTTGTCGCTACGAGGATGCTCTGCTCGAAGTCTTCTTTACTTATTTGAATTTTCATTGCCATTGTTGTTAACGATTGACGTTTGCTGGTCTTTGTTCTTGTCGAGCGTTGTCAGCTCTATCATCGGAACATCGACCGTGATATTCTTGTCTGCCCACAGATTGTAGTGAAGGATGACGTGCCAAGGCTTGGCCATGATGTCGTGTGATGCCTTTTCGAGCGACTGCTTCATGATGAAGAGTTCCCGCTTGTCTGAGCCGGAGTTGTTCATCTGGCTCTTGCCGGGTGTCGCTCCGATCAGGTTCGGATGGCAGCCGAGTGCGAAGCAGAGCGCATTGGATGCCTCGCTCATGTCTTCTGCCCAGTCTCCACCTTCCTTCTTGTTGCCCTCCGAGAGGTTGATGATGCGCACCATGCGCTGCTCTTTGCCGTTCGGATCCAGATAGTATCCGGTGATGAGCGCCTTGCCGGCATTCTCCGGACCACAGACGAAATTGATGATGTTCTCCTTCTCCTTCAGGATGCGCGCCTTGCGCTCTTCCGGCTCTATGATGCCCTCGTTGTTGCAGAGCTCATCCCAGTAGTCGCGATGCACCTCTATCTGTATGCGAGGAGCAGACGTGTTCTTGATCATGTAGCGTTTGCCTATGCCGATGAGTCGATAGATATCATACCAGGCATCATCGAAGATGCTCGCATAATATGGTATCGGATAGTACTGCAAGCCTGGTGTAGGCATTCGGCTGATGATGGCGAACTTGCAGTTGGTACCATCCTTTGGAGCCTTGCTCCGGATGCCCGTGTAAGGGTCTGGCGCCTTGCCCATGCGAGCCAGCAGGTCGCCCAGAGGGTCGTAGAGATCCAGGAGTGGAATGACCTCTGCTTCGAGATCCTGCTGAAAATGGCTGAAATCACCGAAGAAGACGTTTTCGATGCGACCGCTCTTGTTCGGTCGCTGCAGGCGGCAATAGGACACGTCCTTGTGTCGGATATTGACGATACGCTTATGGTCTCGAGAGAGGATGATGACTTCAACAGACCAGGCGAAGAACTTCATATCGGTAGCCTGCTGCATGAACACTTCGTGAATGCTGTTGCTCAGGCAGAACTTGCGTATCTCTTCGTCTGCCACGTCCTGCTTGGTCTCCCGGTCGATGAAGCGGAGCCCCTGGCCATAGCAACACTGCACGTTGAACGCCATGGCGCGCTGCGCTACCATGTTCTTGCGAAGGAGCTGCTGCAGGAGATAAGGAATGCTGTCATCATCTCCATAGTTGACATACTCGTATGACCTGCCTCCCACCTCGATAGCCCGGAAGGTAGCATCACCAATCTCTCCAGATCCGAGAAAGCTTGTGTCTCTGCCATACTGCTGCTCGATGGTTGCAGCATTGGTCACTTCTGATACTCCCTCTGCCACTACGGCATATCGGGAGACGGTGGAATTTCCACCTATCTGCTGCATCTGATATTTTTGATTGCTCATAAATATACTGGTTTACCTAAAAAACTGAATATATAAATGTCTGGTACCGTGCGAACCTCGCCATTCACCGGATTGACCAGGCGATGGAATCCACCTCGCCAGCTGCCACCCTTCACCAGCCATCCGCTGTAGTCGATGACCCTGCCGTCTGAAGTCCACGCTTTTAGGTTGACGGCAGCTTCGTCTGCCTTCGCCTTGTCGAGGAGGAGACAGACATCATTGATATGATATGCATTCTTGGCCATCAGTTGAACGTTTTGTCGAATGTGTTGTCGAATATCCTGCCACCTCTCTGAAGGTCCAGTACATTGTGCTGACGCTGCGCATAGACGTAGCTGAAGGTGAAGCGCGGAAGGGTGTCGTGCAGGTTGTCATTTTTCGATGTTGACGAGTTGATGGTGATGCGCTTGCCCACCACCGGATTGCCATCCACGAAGTTGACGATATAGACCTCGTCGGAACGGAAGAGGTCTTCAGCCCAGTTTGCCATATCTCGGCTCAGATAGCCGGTATCAGCGTTGAAGTTGCGCTGCTCAGTGATGCGATAGTTGGTCTTCAGACCGCCTATGTAGGCTGCATCTCTGGTATATTCCGGATTCACCTCGTGCTTGCCCTCGCAGTAGATGAGTTCCTGGCACCCGAACGAATTAGTGAAGAGGAGGCACGGAGCGCAGTCTGGCTGCGATGGGTCGATGATGAACCTCATGAGGCGCTTGCCTGCCTCTACCTCGTAGTAGAGCAGGTCGAGAGCATCAGCGGTGAAGCGAGACGGAGAAACGTCGATGGTCGTGTAGATATCATTGCCTGCTACTGCAGTAGCGGTGAATGTGCGGGTCTCCTCGCTGCCATCAGCGGCATGCTGCCTGTAGTATGCCGTCACGGTAGCCGTGCCGGTACCGAGGTAGTGGAGATACTCTAGACGCCCGATAGCGGTGCGCTTGCACTCCTGCAGCAGGGTGAGATAATGATTGTCGAGGAAGCTCTCGCAATCTACGCCCACGATGTCCACGGAGGTGTAGAGTACCTGCAGGCTCGCCTGTTTGGTAGCCACGTCGGTCTCTGTCTCGCCCTCCACGGTCTGCTCCCTGATGGTGATGGTAGCCGACACGGCAAGCTGCTGGCGTGCGTAAGGACGGAAGATGTCTGCCAGGTCGGAGACTACCACCTCACCATCGGCAGGGTACAGATATTCCTCGTATATGGTCTTGTCTGCGAGTGCGATGGTTACAGCCAGCCTTGTTTTGGCTGTGAGAATGATGATATCGGGTATGTTCTCCAGGAACACCTTGCCCGATGGTAGTGAATTGATGGTCATATTATCTTTTTTAGTGCAAAGATACTTTGGCAATTGCCAAAATAAAAATACGGATGACTACTCTCCCGAGCAGCCATCCGCTTCAAAAACAGGTAGATGAAATCTAGCAAATAAACTATTTGATGATGTGAACTCTTTCCCAGATTGCCCAGGCTACGCTTCCGTCCGGTTGCGTAGCGATGACATAGCCGTGACTCTTCATGTAGTCACTCACGCAGGCGTATGATACGCCTCCCATGCAGTTCAGCTCGCTGATGATATCCTGCGAGGTCTTGAAACTCTTCTTGTATTCAAGTCCGGTCTCCTCATCCTTCATGGGCAGGTTGGAACGGAACTTGAAGTATGCGTCGAGTAATTCTGTCTCGAACGCATCGATGTTATAATCTTCATTCTCCATAATCATTCTTCATTATAAGGGAATTCTTCTTCCGGTGAATATACTCGTCCGTAGGCTGAATACATCAGATTGCAAGATGCGAAAATCTTCTCTGCCCACAGATCATATTTATCTCGCTGGCGGCATACTCTCAGCGCTATGGCTTCCAATCTCTTGATGGCATCAAACAGGTAATCTCGCACCTCTGCAACCGTTACCAGATTTGCAGCGCTTCGTAAGACTTCGAGATTGTTCCACAGCTGCACGTAGTAAGAATCCAGCTCCAGGTATCTATTGACGAGTACCTTGTACACTCTATACCTCTTCTTGTGGAGGTCAATTACATTTTTCGGTTTCATGCTTATTTCTTCATTTTATTAAGCATAAGAGCTAAGTAAAGCAATTTGCGGAAATTCTCATCTTGCTCCATAAGTACGCTTAAGAAGCCCACAAGCTTATGTCTGTTTCCATCAAATCCGAAAGCAGAATTGGTCAACATGCCTTCAGGATAGCCGTTCTCCACTTTAGATTCTCCGACTGCTATGAGGATATATCCTCTATTTTCATTGCAGTCTGCCCAAGCACTCAGCGCTTTATTTATCATATCGATATACTGCATGTGATCTTCTCCTTCAGGGATGCCATCACACTTAACGACATCGGCAATGAAGTCATTGATATTCTTATTATTCTTCTCCATTACATCACCTCCCCTCCGAAAAGATAACCACCTACGAACATGACAGCCACGAATGCAGCTATGCCTAGCATGGTGACAGCTACTTCACCATAGGTGACGCTCTCCTCGCAGATATAGCTGAAGGCCTCGCTCTTGGTCTTGGCGAGCTTCTTGATTTCACACTTGAGGGCCTTGATGCCCTCCTCAACGCTGATGCCTACAGGTCTCACCTGCGCACCACTAATTAAAATAGAATTCTGCATATTGCATCGTCTTATAACCATGAACAGCCGATTGTATAAAAGGGTGGCGGCTGCATTCCCCGTTGGTTATAAGACGATGGCTTATCCGGAAGGACAAATCAGATCTTACGGTTCATGCAGCCGCCATGTATTGGGCATATCTATTTTCCCAGTTGGAAAAAATTATTTTCCCAGTTGGAAAAAAGATTTTCCTAGGCATAAAAAAAGCCTGCGGCTAAGAAGCCATAGGCGATAACGGTCGCCTTGCCGGATAGTTTACTATCGTCTTATAACCGTTGGCAAAAGTACGAAGAAAATCTGAAACCGCCAAAAAAAAAGCGAGAAATTTTGAAATAAATGACTTTTTTATGTTTTAG
>OBLI01002182.1_pt1 | contig 17219 bp, 16 predicted proteins | sample 1519701 | NCBI WGS metagenome assembly OBLI01 (sample SAMEA3663005, study PRJEB22513) | pig gut metagenome | biome: pig gut; feature: pig-associated habitat; material: faeces | place: France | collected 2012 | reverse complement strand
CATAATTTTTATTTCTTTGTCAACTAACTATACACTATTTGTATATCAATTAAATACCCATTTTACTAATAAAGTTTTTAACAGGTTCTATATTTTCTTGTCTATCATCACAAGGTGGTATAGCAGCAAATACTTTTAATTTAGTTTCATATTCAAATGTTGCAACATCTTCAGAATTAAGAACACACTTATTTAAAACAACTTTTTCATTTTTTAAAGTTTCTAGTACAGCTCTGTTTTTTCTTAACATTTTATTAATCATAATAGTTGATGGTTCAATTAAATAATACACTTGACTACAAATTGAAACATCATCATAATCATTTAAATCAACTAGTACAACATCACACATTTGTTTTTTCATAAGTTCTTTTGGTAAATCAGTAGAAATAGTACTGACCAAATCTTTATCATTAAAATATAAAAAATCAACCTTATTAACCTCTATAGCGCCAACATTTCTAACCTGAGATAACATTTTACGTATCATATAAATTAAAGTTGTTGATCCTGCATGTTGAGTCATATTCTTGAATCCTATAATTTTCATTTTACCATTAGAAGATCCAACACCTTCAAGACTAGCATCTCCATTAGTAGCAGATGTATCTATATCTTGTAAATTATGAATATTAACAACATCTCTATATGTATGAGGATGAACTAATAAATAATTAATCCCTTCAGCGTTACGCGTAAAATTATAAATACCAAGAGATATTAACTTTGATAGATAAGTCTTAGAATCACTTTCCGGACTATCATCAAGTAATAAAATTACATTCTCCATATTTATATTCATTGCTAATTTTTGCAAGTTATCAGTATTTTGATAATCACGTATAGCAGTAATATCTAAAATCATTTTATCATAATAGAAATTAGTAAAAGTATCTATTATTTCATCTACATTAAAAACCCCTTCCATAGACTTCATAACTTCTATATTTAAGCCCATCAAAAGTTCTTTATATTTGTTGTAAACCATTACATTCATTATAAATCATCTCCCCTATTTAATTAATTGCTACATCTAAATGTACTTACATCATAATATAACGCTTTAGTTTCACCAGAAATTGGTAGCTTAACAGTAACATTTATAATTGGAATTGAAAGAGCAATAAAAGTAGTAACCTTATAATATACTTTTTCACTTTCACCAGCTTTAGGACAATATTTAATTAAACAATAACCACCTTTTTGTTTTTCACCGTCATTATTACGAGCACAAGGGTCATTAGTTCCATCAAATACTGAATAATTATAACCCATAGCTTTAATATAAGCAAATGCTTTTCCTTCAACAGAAGGGTCACTTTTTAAAGCATCATCAGTAATATTATTTAAATCATTAGCAGAAGTAGTAAAACCTTCATTTCTTTCAATTAAGTTCAATATTTCATTCTTAACTCTAAAAGCTTTAGTATAACTAATAGAATAAGCAAGAAAACCTGCAAACAAGAATATAAATACTATAACTAATCCTGTTAGCCAAGTACCACCCATCGCTTCTTTCATATCACACTTCCTTTACACTTTTTAAACTAAAAAAAGGCTATAAATGCCATTGACATCAATAAGCCACGACACCTATAGCATTTTTTAATATTATTCATAATTAGCATCTACACAACCTGCATTTCTACCAGCATCTTTAGAAGCTGGAGCAGCAGTAACAGAAGCAGGACAACATACCCATACTCTCACTGTAGCATTTGAACCAGTATTAGCAGATTGACCATTAACAGAAGAATCGTTAGTAGCCCATGCTTGCCAATCGTTACCATAAGTTTTACAAGTTTGAGTAACAATAGATTTTTGAATCATTGGCCAAACAAATATGTAAAATAATGCACCTACAGCAGCAATAGCAATGATTGTGATTACTGTCATGTTTAATTCACCAGTAGCTTCTTTCATCCTTTAATTTCCTCCTTTACTTTCTAAAGTAATTATACAATATTGAAAAATTAAAATCAATATATATTTACACTATGCACTAACAAACATTTGGAAAATAGCAAGAACTAGAATAACCATAACACCTGCTCCAGTTGAAGTAAGCATTGTCATAGTCTTCTTTTCCATTTTTTCTAAACGCTCTTTATACTTAGTTTCTCTTGATTTATTTTGAAGATTTGAAATAGTTCTAGAGAAAACAATTAATTGTTCTTGTTTTCTTTCTTGACTACCTAAGCTAAGTCTATACAAAAGTCTCATCATACGCATACTATCACGAACAGGATATCTACGAGCAAAAGCCATATATGGCTCAATTGTAGAGTCACCGGCATCTATGGAAGCTATTAAATCACGAAGTCCTGGCTTAAACATCTCTGGAGCTGTTTCCAAACTACGTGTAATAGCAACTGGAACAGTATAGTGTTGAATTAAAATTTCTAAACTTTTTAAATAATATGGCAATTTTAAGTTTATATCATGTAAATGTACTTTATAAAAGTTTTTAACCTTATTATAGTCACTTTTAAACATCAAATAAGAAGCTACAAAAACAAGTACTAATTTAATTGCAAAATTTAAACTTTGTACACTAGTTATTGCTAAAATAAGTCCTAGCAAAAATGTTATAATTGCAGTTTTAACCCTTTTTTGATACATTTGATTAACATCAACTTTTTCTCCATACCTTGATACAAGAAGGAAATCATAATCATCTTCTTTTAATTTTGAAAATAATACTTTATTATCATCAACAAACTTATTAAAATTAAAAGTTCCAAGATAATTAAATAATAATATTATTATAACACCAACTATAAATATTTCCATTATTCAGCACCTACATCCTCATGGTAATATTTAATACCTGATAACAAGAAATATGTATTTATTAATATTACACCATGAAGTAATATTAATACATACCATTGTTCTATTAGTTGTAGATAGCTATCGTTACCAAGTAATAATTGAACTAACAATACAAGCAAATATAGAGCAACACCGAAAGTACAAAATTGCTTATAGAATGTAGTTCTATCAATTCTATCACGATATACACTTTCAACAAGCATATCTATATCTTGAAGCATACCTTCTAGAGCTTCACCAGAATCCTTAGAACCTTCCTTAGTTATTTGTAAGAATAATTGATGCATATTCTTAATAACATAATAATCATACTTTTCATTCATAAATCTTATAGCTTCATCAATAGTACCATTTTCATATGACATTTGAATCATTTCTTTAACATCACTTAATAATGGTTCTTCAAGAACTTGTGAATCTCTAACTCCTTCTAAAGCTTTTACAAATGATTGGGTTGTATTAAACTCCATAATAACATTTGTAGTATAAACTTGTATTTGCTCAAATATAAATTCACTATATGCTTTTTTACATCTCATATACGTTAAATATGGAATAGCTACGATAGCAAGACATGCATAAACAATACTCCAAATAATACTATAAAAATATAAATATGCAACAAATGCAGCTCCTATACCAAATATAGCAATTTGAATAACGTACTGACGAGTTGTATATTCTTGACCTAACTCTTTTGCTTTCTCACGTACAACTTTAAATGAGTAAGGAGCATATTTTTCATATGTATTTCCTACTGTTTTAGCAATAAATTTATAAGAGTTATCACCTGTATTTTTTCGATACAAAATTACGAAAGCAATTATTATAGCAATAACTAATACTTCAATATACATATATACCTCCTTATTAAATTTCTATCATTTCTATATTTTGTTGTGTTGGAACCTCATTAGTTTTAACCTGTTCTTCAACAGGAATAACTTCTTCTTGTATAACTTGAGAAGTTTGATTAACATTATCATTCTCTTCTTGGATAACAGATTTTACATCATCATTTGAAGGTGTATTATCTTGTAAATCATTTTGAGTTACTTGAGCAGTAGGATTTTCAGCATTTTGAAGTACACTTTCTTTAGGTATAAAAGGATCCTCTTGCATCATAACACCTTGAGATGCTAAATAATCAATTAAATGTGAAGTAGGATTATTATATACTTCATTTTCCATCAAATCACGAGCATATAATACATTAACTTTTGCTTCATTTGTTACTTCATCAACATAAAATTCTACAACTTGAGTAATCTCTCTTTGAAATCTGTTAAATTTTTTTGAATAGAAACCTTTAACGTGTATACCAAGTTGAATATATCTATGCATACCTTTGACAAATTGATCAATATCTTGACTACTTTCAAGTAACGAATAAAGACGCATTGGAATACTTGAAGCTTTATCAGAGTGTATTGTTGATAAAATATTATGTCCTGAAGAAATTGAGTTACGAACAGCTAAAACTGCTTCAGCAGAACGAACCTCTGAAAGTAAAATCCATCTTGGGTTTTGACGCATACAAGCAACCAAAACATCAGAATAAGAAGCAATATTATTAGTTTTCATTGCAACTATATCACGAGTTGGATAAATTTTATCTAAGTGAAGTTCTAATGTATCTTCTATAGTAATAATTTTTTCATCTTCTTTAATATGACTAGCTAAATATTTAACTAACTCAGTTTTACCTGAACCAGTTTCACCACTTACAAGTATATTGCAGTGTCCACTAACACAAGTCATCAAGAAATCATGAAGTTTTAAAGAAACATAATCTTCTTTAACTAACTTATCTTTATTTAATCTAATTTTTGCAGGTGTCTTTCTTATTAGTACAGCAATTCCATTAGTAGCAATAGATTCATGTACAAAGTTAAGACGTAATTCAGCACTTTCAGCATCAAGTAATGGATGAGCCATATTAAATGTTTTACCCATAACGTTTGAACATTGAAATGCTAATTTTTCCATTACTTCATTATTAAGTCCATCAATATGAGCTGGTTTTACACCTTGAGACAATGTTTTTATCCATAATTGACCATTATTAGAATATGATATATCTGTTACATCATCATCATCTAAAAGAGGCATTAATAAACCAAAATCTATTTGTGAAAATACAGCATCCTCCACTATTTTCCCTTCTTTCTTTTTTTATTCAGTGATATCTATACTATTATCACCATTATTATTATTGTTGTTATTATTGTTGTTATTATTATTATCATCAGTAGTATTATCACCACTAGGAGTTTCATCAATATAATCAAGAGGCACTTCTCTAGTATTAGCTAATATTAAGCTTTTTAAATAATCACTACTAATAGTAGTTGTTGGATTATAATTTGCATTTCTTGGAATTGGTATTAAACTTTGAGCACCAGATGTTGCATATGCTTTTCTAAATAATAAGTGAAGTTCTTCAGGAACTGCAAATATTAAAGCAGCAGCATTAGTTTGAGATGAACTTTTCTTGAATATATGATTTCCTTGACCATCCTTAACTGCAAGAATTTCGATACCTTCAATCAATTTACCATAAACAAGTTTTCCACTATCATAAGTAGAATAATATAAATCTATCTTATCACCAGGAAATATTGAGTTACCATATGTGGTTTGTTCACTAACAGGAAATGAAACAATAGTATATCCCTCAGGAATATTACTCCAAGCTGAATCAGGCATAGTATCCCAAGTTACAACTGAAGAAGTATAAAATAAACTACCTGCAGGAATGAAAGTATTATAATTAACATATTTTCCTATTACATTATTTTCACTTCTAATAACATTATCTGTAACCATAGATGCTGCAACTTTAACTACACCTACATCATCTTTAGTAATTTCTGTTCTTGACTTTATATCCCTTAAAGCATATGGAACACTTATAGCATTAATAGCTTTATCAACCCTATATCTATATGCAAAAAATAGAATAACAAGACATAAAGCAACAGCAACAATTGTTACAACACCTTTATTACCTAAAAGTTTTTTTAATGGATTAGTTTTGGTTTGCATTAATTTTTCCTCCATTTACATTTATATTTTTTAAATCCTCATCCTTTACATCTACTGTCTTAGATAATATTAAATTTTGAATATAGGAACTAACAATACGAGTTTCTTTAGGATTTTCAGAATAATTTGCATTTCTTGGTACTGGGAACAAAGTTCCACCTACATACATTGTCTTTCTTAAAAGTAAGTGCATATCTTCTGGAACATTAAATATTAAATAATATGGTTGATCCATACTTGAAGTTTTTTCAAAAATATTATTAAAACTTGAATCGGTAACAGTCATAACCCTAATACTTTCTATATATTTACCAACAAGTATCTTTCCATCATAATCAGTACCAGAATAATATAAATCAATATAATTACCCGGAAAAATTGAATTACCATAAGTAGATTCTAAAGATACTGGTAAAGCAACAATTGTATTTCCCTCTGGAATATCACCATATATACTTCTAGGCAATTCTTCCCAAGTTAATAGAGTATTCGCATAAAATAAACTATTATTAGGTATTTCAACTTGATTACTTACATATTTACCAACAATCAATCCAGGTTCAGTAATAACATTAGCAGTAACAATACTGCCTGGAACTTTTCTAGTACCAACCATATCGGAAGTTATAAGTGTTCTTGGTTCTAAATTTCTAGTAGCATAAGGAACCATAGTTGGCTCAGTAGCTTTTTTTATTCTATATGAATAAGCAAAATATATTATAATCAAACAAAGTATAACAGCAAAAATAGTAACAGTGTTTTTATTCTTAAAAAATCTTTTAACCCCTACCAAAATATTATTCATTCTTTATTCCTCCAAATTTTTATCACTCTATTCTAATTAATTATATCACACTAATTACTATTTTTTCAATACATTAAAAAATAAAAGAGAAATAATTTCTCTTTTACATTTCAACTTTAGCTAACATATATTTATTAATTTCTTTTAATAAATATGAAGCATATAAATTTCCTTCAAAATCATAAAGAAGTACTACATCTTTATAAGAATCTCTTATCTTATACTTTGTATTATCATATTTATTCATAACATTAATTGAAGAATCAATAGCTTCTTTTATCTTAGAATCAGATAATCCAATTTTATTTTTAAATTCTTCTTGAGTTAACATCTTACCATCTTTAATATCATAAATATATGAAGTTGTAACTATTGGATCATTTTTATCATCACAAATATAATAACCATTTCTAACCACACCTAAAGTAACAAAATCATCATTCGTATATTGATAAAATGTAGAATTTACAACATAAGTATATTTAATATTTTCCTTACATGCAGTTCCATCAACTTTAGAATTTAAAGTTTTTTCACGATACTTTTTAGTATCACTATTTATAGTGTTTAAAGCATCATTTAATTCTTTAACATCAGTTGAATAATTCATATCTCCAAAATATGTAGTAGCTGTAACTGGACATTTAGATTCGTTATCACATATTTTTACATACTCCAAATCTTTTAAATCATAATCAACCTTTTTAAAATCTTCACTTGTTTTTTTATTATTACATCCAGTAAAAGAAAGAATAATTAATATTGAAACAAGTAACATAGATATCTTTTTCATTTTATTACCTCCCTATTATCCTGGACATTGAGTAACTGTACAATTACTTTCACCAGATGCCTTAAGACAATTAGTATGAATCCAAACATAATTGCTTACATAATTCCATAAGTTATATGTAGAAGATGAACTTGGATCTATATAAACGTATGAATAACCATTTACATGAACACCTAAATCATATAATACTGTATTGTAATTAACAGTTCCTGCTCCACTTTTACCGCTAGAATCATTATAAACATAAACATTTCCAGATCTACAGAATGAAGATTTTTTACATGCTTTAGGATTTTGTGTACTACAACTAGAATTCCATACAGCATAAATTGTTGTATTTGCAGTGAATGCTGAACTTGTACTAACATTAACACTACCGCCATCTGTCTTAGACCAACCAGCAAAAGTATAACCACTTCTTGTAGGCTCACATAAATTGCCAACAGGAGTATTATATTTTATTGATTGGGATGAACAACCGCTTCCACCTTTATTATTATATGTCAATGTAAGACCTTTAGGTTTCCAACAAGCATAATATTTAATGTCTTTAGTTACAATAGCATCAGCAGTAGCTTTATCTCCTTTGCAACCGCTTTGAGTATACCAACCATTAAAATCATAACCTGTTTTAGTTGGAGTACATAAACTTCCTAATTCAGAACCAGAAGTTAAACTCTTACTATCACACTTTGTACCACCTAAACTATCAAACTCAACTATTTTACTCTTACATGATGGTTTTGAAACCATTAGTTCCATTCTCTTAACATATATTGTATTACCTTGATATTGAACCTTACAATATTGATTTCCATTAAATGTTTTATCACATTGAGAATTTATACCATCTTCTTCTTTTTTATACTTATCAGCATCGTATTTAATTAAAACAGTAGAACCACGAACTAAATCATAATTATAAGTAGTTCCATCAGTATTATAACCATCAGCAGTAGCATTACAAGTTATGTATCTAGTTATTGTCTTAGTATTAACTTTTTGCTCAGAAGATGTACTATAAATAGTTTCTAAAATTCCAGTTACCAAAGTATCTAAATTTATATCAAATGATTCATCATCTAAATTTGTAGTACCAGCCCTAGTTCTAATCTTAATAGTAGCCTTAGGTGGTTCTTCATATATATCATAAAAACTAACTTGATATGTCTTATTATTTGTTACAGTCTCTGAAAATCTTCTTAAGAATACTTCAACAAATTTTTGTTCAGACATCACAAGTTTACCGGTAGTACGGTAAGTGCCATAATCGACAGCGTCAATCATAGCAGCTTCCATTACCTCTCTAGCTAAGTAAAAGTCTTCTTCTGTTGTTGTAGTCATTCGTTGTATTAATAACATTATTACAATAATAGCTATACCCATAACTATTACGAAATAACCCCAAAATGAATGTTTCATATCTCAATACCTCCTAACTCTTACTTCCACTAACTTTAATGTCACCAAATCTACCAGCTTTAATTTCACTTAAGAATGAACTCTTACATTCAGTAAATGATTTTAATCCACCATCATCATCAACCATAGTACAATTTTCTAATGTTTCATTTAAATATCCACCATTAGCATTTTGAGAACTATTATATTCTCTTATTTGTCTAATATTACTTGGAGTTAAAACATATCTATATTCTAAATAATCATCAGTTGTATAAATTGTATCAGCTGTTTTTTCAATAGCATCAATAACATCAGTCTTACTACTCCAGTTAATACCAGTATCTCTTATATTTTCACCAGGGAATAAGTTGCCAACATCAACATTTCTATATATAAATCCATATGTTTTAGAAGAATTATCTTTTGGAGTCCATATATCACAAGAATCAGATATAACAGGAACACCATCTTTTAATTCGTAGCATGGATTCTTACACTTATTTAAATTTGTTGTACCATCGCTTTCATTAGTTTCACAGTCATAATATTTAGTTGTATTATAAACTTCATAATTACAAGCATATTCTAAGTCAATCTTCTCATTAGTTGTTAAACCTAAATTAGAATATTTATGTTTAACATAATATGAACCAGTTGAACCAATATCTTTACCAGAAGCATTTTTCCTAGATTTATTGCTTACTGGGAAAACTTCTTTACCAAGTGGAGTACTATTATTAGCATCCTCAGAACCATCATCTTCAGTTACAACGCCTGTATAAACAGAAGTTTTATAAGATTTAGGTTGCCAAAAATCAGCTTCAGTTACAGTAATAAATGTAGCATAATCATTGACTGGTAAACTAATTTTAACAGACTTACAAGTAGCACTAGTACCAACACCAGAACATACTATTCTATCATGATTAGTTGTCTTATTAGGATTTTCTATTTCTACTTCTTCATCTTGTCTATATTCATAACATTTAGTTTTATTACCATCATTTTTACAATAATAGTTATTATTTAATCTTGAAGGTACATTATCAACATTACTACCAAATTCAGTTTCAACACCATAATCATCTTCATAACCAAGAACAAGTGAAACACATTCTTCTTTAGTTTTACAATAAGCTTGAGCTAATAAATAATCTTTAATAGAACCACCATTAGATTTATTTGGAGTAACAGTAGTATCACCTGAATGATATTTACCTTTCAAATCAGTATAATAATTAACAATTTTTTCAGGGAATTTAGCTCTATTTTCAGCTGAATCTACGTAAAAATTACAATTTTGTAAATCATAGTATAATTGTTCAACCGCTCTGACCGCATCCTTAAAGTTATTCCATGCTGTATTTTCTTCATCTTCTAATGTATCATTACTTTCAGGTTTTCCATTCGTACAGCTTCTACTTGTTGATTCATGTGCAACACATGGATGACTACATGTTGTAACACCTTTTGAATTAGTATGACAACTTGTTGTTCTTCTACAACATTTGCTACCACAACCAGATACACCTGTATTAGGAGAACCAGATTGTAATGTGTTCGTAGGAGTTCCAGCCTTAGAATTAGCACAAGTTACTTCTCCATTAGAATTTGCTTTACAACTTGAATTAATTTTCCAAGTATTATAACTTTTAGAATTTGAAGTTATAGAATCACTACCAGAAGAGTTACAAGAATAACCATAACTTGGCCAAGTATGTATTGTTTTTTCACCACAGGCCTTAGAAATCGTAGTACAAGCAGTACTTCCACAACTACCACTTCCTCTATAACTATTTTTAGCACAAGCAGTTATTACATGAGGTCCACCATTACCAACTTCCCAATCATATAATACTTCGATTTTTTTCCATTCATTATATTTATTTATCATATTCTTAACTGCAGCATCATATTGCTCAATCCAAGTTTTACCATCAGCATTCTTTTTATTATAATAAATTTCACTAGTACATTGTCTCTTTTGAAGAACTATACTTGTTAATTTATGATCTGTTGTTAAAACATTTTCAATGTCACCCTCACCTTCTAAAACCTTAGAAGCAATATCATAACTAAATTGCATTCCAGCATAAACCTTAGTTTTATTAGCAAGATAGAAAGTTAACTCTTTTCTACAATAAATATTACATACTTTATTATTTGCTCCGGTTTCTTTAGTATAACTAAATTCTTCTTTCTTACTAGGATCACAAGGATTTAATATACAGTTCATATAAGGATCTTCATATGTAGATTTCTCATATGTATCATAAGCACCTGCTCCTTGTATTCCATAGCCTTCACAAGTGTTTTTTAAATATCCCCTTGCTTTAAAGTCATCACAATATTTTTTAGGATCACAATAACAAGGAACAGAAAGTGTATAAGGAAAAGTTGAATTGTTATTATCAGGGTCACCGGAAGGATTTTCTACTTCATTTCTTTTTTCACTGAAAGCAAATGTAAGCATTATTTGAGACGCATCAGCTCCATTAGCATTAATATATTGACGAACATATCCACCTTTACTATAACCCTTTAAGCCTAAATTTAATGTATATTTTGTATCTTTTCTAACAGTAGTACCACCAGATACTGAACATTCTTTTCTTTGTGCTTTAATTACAAATTCACAAGTTTCTTTTCCTTCACACTTGGCATCTGTAATCATTCCGTTTGAAGTTTTACCACTTGCATCTTTTAATTCAGCATAAACTTTACAACCTGAATTCTTATTTAAAATTTCACTTTTAGTACAATCTACCATTTTTTCTTGGAATGTTTCAGGTATTTCAGCAACTACAGTATAAGTAGTTTCTCCTCCGTTAGATTCAGATGTTTGTGAAAATTTAGGATCACTAGTTTCACTAGCTTCGTATTTAACGAATTCATGATCACCCTTTAAAGCATAATTAAATAATTCAATTGCTTTCTGATATTTAGTAACGCCATCAGAACCAGTACATAATATACCAAGCCCTGGCCCAGATGAACAAGAAGCACCTTTATAACCACCAGCAGCTTTTCTAGCAGTTAATAGATATACATTTGTATTTGATACATATTCATATTCTGCCTCTCCAATACCAGTAATTGCTTCACCATCACTTAATGTAACAGAACCATTAGCAGCATAAGCAACCCACATTCTAAGAGCAGCAGTTATTTCAGGATAACCATACTTACCATTATCAACAAACTTAACAGAACCATCACTATAAGTCCCATCCTCTTTAACAGTTTGATATAAAATATCAGCAAAACCACAAAAATAGTGATTTTCAGTTTTACATCTAGATAAATCAAAGTCTTGACTTAAACAATATTCATTTCCTCCTGGACCAACTTTTCCTGGTTGAATACAATAAGTGGTATCTCCACCGTCAGTAAGATATTTATAAGCATATAATGGACCTACAGTAGTTTTCCACTGTTCACTAGAACCAGTTGTAGTAGTTACCTTACGATAAGTATACCCATATTTTCTTACAGTAGTAGAAGAACCTGATGAAGAACTATAGCATCTTCCTTTGCAAGATTTATTAGTAGACTTACAAGATCCACATTTTGATAATTTATTTGTACATTTATTTAAAGTGGTAGAACATCTATATGTAATACATGACTCAGTGCATCCATTCTTAGTAAAATAAGTACTGCCATTTAAGGAACATACATACTTACTAAAAGTGCCTTTTTTCGTACATTGGCCAGTAGAAATAGATTTCCACTCACCTTTTTGTGTATATGTTTGTGCTTCACATCTGCTTTTAGAAGAAGCAGTGCCTCCACCAACACACGTATATTTACCACCTGTTGATGAAGATTTAGTTTCTGAAAAAAATCCTACACATTTGACTTTACCACTCTTAACATCACTACGTGCAGCACAAACCGCTTTTGCTTTAGAAGAAGAATCCCAAAGAGCAACTGACCTTAATAAAGAACCTTCTACAACATTTTCCCAAGTTTTTTTATCTAAATAATTATATTTATAATCACCAATAGCAGCGCCAGAATTACTAACAGAATTAATCTTAACACATTGACTAGCCTGAATACCATTTATGCAAAATAGAAAAGAAAATACAATAAATATTTTTAAAAACTTCTTTTTCATTTAATTCACCTTCTTTTTCTTTTCTATAGCAATTGTAATTCCATAAAATATTGAAATTAATATAACAGGTATAACAGCATAAAACCAGTACTTTTTAATATAGAACCATGCTTTAGCAATCCATGACATATTTTCTACTTCTTTATTTTCTACTTGCTTAGTAACATAACTCTTAAATTCTTCTTCACTCATATTACCAGCGTCAGAATTAAATAAACATTTTTCATCGCCAGGATTATTAATACAATATTCAGTAGTCATATACCTATTATATGGATTAGTTTCATAAGTTAATGTTTTTAATTTTTCATTTGGACATGCACTATTTTTTCCACCATATATAGTAATAGTATATTTCTTTTTAGTATCATGTATTTTTGAACCGATAGCTATAGTATTAAAATCAGAATCATAATTCACAGTATATTCTTCTTTAGTTAAAGAATCTTTAACTTTAGCGTAAGCTATATCAATTTGAGGATATACCAATAATAAATAATGATATTTCTTTTTATGTGTAGTCAATAATTTTCCTGACTCATCATAAATATCCATATCTTCATCTTCTACGGGTTCAATATAAGCTTCCTCAGCCCAATCATTTAATTCATCATCTTCACAAACAGCGAATACATTGTCACTGAAAACAAAAATGAGCATTAAACTAAATAATAGAAATTTTACTTTCTTCATAATTCACCTACTCTTCTATTCAAAATTATATCATAAACATATTTTCATTTTCAATAGATTATAACAAATAAAAAAGAGAAATAATTCTCATTTAATTTATTTAAAGAAATTATGTTATATTAGGTACAATACCTTTTTTTATTTGTTTTCTATAATATAAATTAACAAAGAAATAGAATAAAACATTAATAGGTCTTTTAAAAAAGGCAATTGTAAAAATTGTTCTCTTCAAAATATTTTTAATAGAATATACTCTATTATATAAATCCAAATAAGCTCGTGTTAATTCTTCTGAAGTCATATTTTTAGGAATATGTACTGCTTCACAAGAATTATATGAATACATATCTGTATTATATATTCTATTTTGCTTTTTCATTTCTATTTGAATATTTATTTGATATTTTTTTAGAATATTTTTTATTATCTTATGATGATAAAAAATAAATAATTTAATATTCTCTATTAATTACAAAGAATTATAAATAATTATTTATTAAATTATAAAACCCCAGTTCAATATAAACTGAACTAGGGTTTTAATTAATTCTTTTAGTATCAACTTTATTAATTTAATAAAATTATTTTAAATTCCATGTCTAATTTTTCTAAGCTTAGCATTAAATGGAATAATTGTTATCACACTTACAACTATGACAATTAATATTTGAATCCCCCAATCTTTCATAAAGTCTACAAAATCATCTATTAAGGTTTTATTAGGATCATCTGGAGTTGGATCATCTGGTTTTATACCACCATAATTTTTAACTTGCATTTCGAATAATTCATTAGTTGGCTTATAAGTCAAAAATTGAGATGAACAAATATTTAATTTATCTTTGTATTCTTCACATCTATCTGTATCATAAAAAGTATTATAATATGGTAAAACTATATTAATCGTTTTTAAAATAGAACCACAATTTGTTATCGTAGTATTAATAGCAAACGAAATATTAGAACCCTCATCTATGTTTGAAGCAATTGCTATATTATCATCATTTCTAGTATAACTATTGGAACCATTTGATAAATAAAGGCCTTCTACAACATTATAAAATGTTATTGTAAATTTGTTAGTTGATTTACTATAAGATTTTTCGTAATCAATATTTTCAGCTAATTTTTGATATTGAACATGCTTTTTAGTATCACATGTTGCGGCAAATACTATATTTGGGAATATAATTACTAATAATAATATCATTATCTTTTTTTTCATTCTTGACCTCACTATTCTTTTATAAGTACAGCATGTACTACTAACCTTTTCTTACCATTACCAGCACATGTAGATAAAGTTAATATTTTATCACCATACACAACCTTATCATTAGTTTTAAATGTACTTCTTCCCCTAATCAATTTAACAAAAGCATCAAATTCTTTTTTACTCTCAAAATCAGTTTTTAAATAATCAGTAGTATATTCAACTCTATAACCTGAAAATATCTTAAATTTATATTGACCATTAGGAGTATCATAACTAATTATCATATTATCACTATTTTTTCTAAAATTAGAAGTTAGTACATTTTTCAAAGTACCAAACATAGTACCATTAAGCATACTATGACCATATATAATATTATTAGAATCAAATTCATTTTTAGAATTTCTATAATCTAAATATACCCATCCCATAGAACTCTTCTTTTTATATATATCTCTTTTTAAATAATAACTATTATCATTATGTTGAACTATTGGATAATTAATATTAGTTCCATTTACTGTCAAAAAACCTACTGTTTCATTATTTATCTTTTTTAATTTTGCAAATACTTTTTCAAATTGATATTTTGTACTTGTAGGTTTACTTGTATTATTAGTACTATCTTCTTCTTCATCATTTTCTTCTTCATCATCTAATCTATCAAGCTCAAAATCATTAGTATCTGCTCCATAAGTACCATTACTTATACTTGCATTTAATTCATCAATACTCATCTTTTCTACATATTCATAAGATTTAATGATTATTAAACTTACTAAACTTACATAAATACATAATAATGAAATAAGCTTTAAATTATTAAATGTTAATTGTTTAAATAAGTTATTAACAAGAAAAGAATTAGAATAAACTATTCTGAATTCACAGGTATATTCATCCTTACATTTTTTATTTACTTCTTTTAACCAAAGAAAATTCTTAGAAATAAAATTATATTCATCATATCCTTGATGTAAGAAAACTATAATTTCTCTAGATTCATCTTTATTTATTAAATCCATTATTGAAGATATTAAATCTTTAGAAAAAACATATAAATGAATAGATTTAAGATTATAATTAATTCTTAAAAACTCTTTTAGATCATTAATTAGATTATCATATTTTTCTCTTATTTCAATGTTCTTTTTATAATATAATGTTTCATAATCAAATGCATCCTGCATTAACATAAATCTATCAGATACTTTTTCTCTATTATATAATTTTACATCAACACCTTTATTATTAAATTTATCAACAATAAATTTAGGCATATAATAACAATCTATTTCTTCTAAACTATCAATTTCTAAAAACATCTCATAATCTTCTAAACTAATAGTTGATGCAAAATCTAATCTTAATTTTTTAATAGTTAATTCCTTTAATAAATAAATACTATATTTAAAAGTAATCAACCTTTTAATAGTTAAGATTTCTATATTTTTATTTTTTAATAATTCTATAATCTTACTATAATTTTTTTTATAATATTTAAGAGAAAAGAATAATGACGCATTATAAAACTCTAGTCTATTAACAAATTTATTTTCTTCTTCATTAATAGTTCTAAAGTTAAAAAATAATGTATTGTCACCAATTGTAAGAACAATATATTCTTTCATTATCTTCTCCTAATATACAAATATATAATATCATAATTTTAATAAAAAAAAAATATGAAACTATTCGATTCCATATTTTTCAATCATTTTATTTAGTACTTTATAATCTATAGTTTTAAGTTCACTACTCATTGCTTCTACTGCTTCTCCATCTTCAATATATATTAACAATGGAGCATTAGTTATTTCATCTTTAATATTAGGAAACTGTTTTTTTAATGTTGCTATATAATCTGTACTATCGCCATAATCAGATACATTCCAATATATAATATCATCTAATAATTCTTTTTTTTCTAAAATTTCATACATTTTCTTTTCACTATTATATATATCATTATTACCAGTATAACTTACATATAATAATACATCTCCAGTTTCAGTTAATGCAAAATTAATATCTTTAGTATTTATTTGTTTAATTTTTTGATTTGAAAATACACTAGTACTTAGTTTATTGTTTCTATACGTTAGGTAAAATGTCTCAAATATAAACAAGCTATAATAACAAGTATAGATACAACTAATACAATAAAATAATTACGTGTTGGTATTTTTTTATCGAACAATTTCATTTTTTTCATCTACGTTCCTCCGTTTATCTTACATAACCATTTTATCATAAATAATAATATTTTTCAAACTATTTATTAATATATTATATATTATTA
>OBLI01002179.1_pt1 | contig 17234 bp, 16 predicted proteins | sample 1519701 | NCBI WGS metagenome assembly OBLI01 (sample SAMEA3663005, study PRJEB22513) | pig gut metagenome | biome: pig gut; feature: pig-associated habitat; material: faeces | place: France | collected 2012 | reverse complement strand
TGAATAATATTTTTTATCATAAAAGCGTTCAATACTTGACTGAATAGAATTGGCATCAAATTTTTTGGATTCTAGTTTTTTCACTTGCGAGACTAACATTTGTAAATTTCCAACAGAATAAGTCATTCCATTTTCATTTTCAATGACAATATCTTCATATCCTTCGAATCTTGACACCAATACTGGAATACCACGTGAAAGTGATTCTAATATAACCATTGGAAAACCTTCTATTTTAGAAGTCAATACTATAGCAGAAGGAGAATATTTTAATTCTTTCCATGGATCTTTAAACCATCCATGCCATATAATACGATCATTTAAATTATTTATATCACAAAACCTTTTACATAAATTAATATCTTCTTGTTCTCCAGAACCATAGATATCTAATTTAACGTTTTTTAAAATCTTCACAGCATGCAATAACTCTTGCAGATTTTTTTGCCCTAAATATTGAATTCTTCCAATATATACTAAATTTATCTTGAATTTATCATCTTTAGGCAACGATAATTTATTATTTTTACTTACGGGATTAAATATTAACTTTATTTTTTCTGATGGAATTTTTGCTTTTAAAAGTGATTGCTTAATATTAGAACTTATTGCCCAATTCTGATCCGCATTCTTTAATTTAGTGGCTTGATTCTTATTAATATAGAAATGAATCCATGAAATAACCTTATATTTTTTTAAAAAGCATTTTCTAATTAGACACGCCAACTGAACATAAGATGTTTTTAAAATAATAAAGGTATCATCTTTTTTACCTTGAACAAACAATTTCATTAGAAATTTTATTTTTTGTAATTTTGTAAAATTATTTATATTTATCTGTACATGTGAATCAATCTGTTTTAGCCAAACTTTGTTTTTAGGATCATTAACTAATATAATACTTACATCGTATTTTTTGCTAAAAAAATTTACAAATTTAACTAATACAGTTTCAGTACCACCATTACCAGCTAATGGTGGACACACAATTATTAACTTCATCTATTACTTTCCTTATTGTAAAAAATCAAATTTCAACCCATTTAATTTTTCGCATATTTTTCTCTTTCCTTAACTTAACCAAAAGCTTTGTTATATATAATGAGGCGGGGGACGGAATGTACACTAAAACTCTTAACAAAATACGTTTAGATTCCTTAAAAAAATATAAGCTATTAGATTCTTTCACCTTATAAAATAAGTCTTTTATAAGGTGAATGTCTTTTATCTCTTCTTTATAAAATTCTTTTACATCATGATAACCGTAAAATAACGTAAATTTACTTAGCATAATATCCAATAAAAAAAATTGAAGTGTGTTTTTATTTATTATTTTGCGTTTATATAAAAGCTTAGCATATTCTAATTTTGTACTAGCTTCTTTAGGATACTCATTTCTTCCTTTTTTTCCTGATAAAGAATCTTCTTGCCCTACTCTATACAAGTACAATGTTTCATTATAAAAATAGACATTTTTTGCTTGAGTGAGACAGTCTATATTAAATTGAACATCTTCTCCATTACTTAGATTAGTTGAAAATTTTATATTATTAGCTTCCAAAAATACCAGATTATAGAATTTAGACATTGGTCCTGGATGATACTCTTCAACGAAAGGAGCATTTTTAATATTAAATAGAGCTGGTATTATTTTACGTGGTGATTTTTCTAATCTATTATATTTTACCTTTGAACTTACGTTAAAGATATCATAATTATCTTTTTTAAGTATAGCTATTACTTTTACCATGCTCTCTACTATAAAATTATCATCTGCATCTATAAAAGATATATATTTACTTTTAGCTTTACTTATTCCAATATTTCTCGCAACACTTACTCCTTCATGAAGACCTTTTATTACAGTGGTATTAGAAAACTTTTTTGAAAAATTAACTAAGATTGAATTAGTATCATCAGTAGATCCATCATCTATAAATATTACTTCAACATTATTTGTACATTTACTATTTAACAATTTATCTAATGAGAGTAATAATACCTCAATCTTATTTTCTACATTAAAACAGGGAATTACTAAAGTAAGTATTTTTGAACTTAAAGGCATTTTTTATCTCCATTAGCGAGTTATAACATTACTTATCTGTTTTATTTGATTATCTTTACTAAAAACTATTAAATTAGGATCTATAAGAGCTCTTGATTCTGGTTTTGAATTACAGAAAATACTATTTAATTTTTTTAACCATAAATTACAGTCCTTATTATTAATCTTACTTATATTTTGAGTTACAAATACTTCATCTGGAATATTGGAAGATGTCAGTATTTTTAAATTGCTAGCTTGAGCTTCTATCAATACCAATGGTAATCCCTCATATTCGCTAGGAAATAATAATACATCCATAGCTGAGTACCACTGCTGTATTACATCGGTATAATTTATTAAGATAACGTCATTTACTAATTTAAGTTTAGAGATTTCGTTCTTAATTTTATCTTTTAAATATCCGTTTCCAATAATTACCAACTTGCTTTTCTTATTTAACTGATGATATGAATTAAAAACTTTTAAAACAAACAATGGATCTTTTCTATCTTGTAACACTCCAGCAAATCCTACTAATATATCATCCGTTGCTATATTATACTTGTTTCGAATATTTTTTCTTGCAATCCCATCATACTTGAACTTATTCAAATCTACTCCATTTTTGCTAATAAGGACTTTCTTATCACTTCCAAACATCCACTCAGCTGCCATCTTTGAAGTGGCCACTTTTCCATCAGAATACTTTCTCATCATTTTACGGCCATAATCATTTAATTTGTTAAGGCATTTCATTAAAACCTTATTTGAAAAGGTATGACCATAATATGTATTATGCGAATGAACTATTACCTTGCCTTTAGTGTATTTTTTAGCAAAATAAACGGGTAAAAAATTCCAAGATGATGAATAATTGAAATAAATAATATCAAAATTATTTTTTTTAAAAAAACTATGCCAAAATTTCCAGTGTTTTATTGGATTCTTAGTCACCATAGGCGTTCTAATTAGTTTCCAATGTAATTTATTACACTTATCTATAATTTTATTTGTTTTTTCACTGCCATATCCAACTGCCGTAACTTCATAATTTTTAGTAACTTCAGGAAAAATATTAAAGATTACCCCAGTTAATCCACTTCCAGTTAAGAAATCTCCTACAATTAAAAATTTCTTCATCATATTATTCCTTATTTGAATAAATTTTTTCTAACATGTTAACAGTATTACTAATATCATATCCCGCATCTTTTACTAAAGTTGCACCTTTTTCTCTATCAAAATCAGCTTTTCCTAGATTAAGAGCAAGAGCCGCATTTTTACTTGCTGGATCATTAATATTCATTCTATTAATATAATTTGTTATATTTATCTCATTTGAAATATTATCTGAAACTAAGCATGGCAACCCCGTCGCTTGTGCTTCAACCAGAACAACTGGCAATCCCTCATAAAAAGAAGGGAATAAAAACACATCACTCATGCACATTAATTCATATACATCATGCCTTGTTCCTAAGAAGATTACGTTTTTTTCCAAATTCTTTTCTTTAACAATCATATTCAATTCTTTATAAAGTTCACCATCACCAACCAAAACTAAACAAGAATTTTTCTCCTTTTTTAAAATTTGCTCGAATATTTCAAATAAATATTTATGATTTTTTTGATGAGATAATCTTCCTACATGCAAAAACACTTTTTTATTATTTAAATTAAATTTCTTTCTATACTCTTCCCTTACATCTACATTGAATTCAAATTTTGAAGTTTCTATACCATTTGGTATAACTTTAAATTTTTTCTTATTAAATAACCAAACCCCTGCTTCTTTACTACAAGCTAATCGAATAAGATTATCTTTATAGTTCAATCTTCTATTGAAAAGATCTAACATTCTTCTTGCTTTCATACTTTCATTCATACTCGAATTATGAGAATGAACTATTACTTTCGAATGCGTATACTTAAGTGGCAAAGTTATTCCATTAGAATAACTCCAAGTTAAAATGTTGTTGTGTACAAAATCATAATCATTATTTATTAGTATTTTTTTCAATTCTTTCTTGTTATTTCTGAAACTTTCTCGTCTACCCGGAATTTTATAGATTCTCCCTCCTAATTTCTTAATCTCATCGGAATATGCTATCTCTTTGCCATTTAATTCCATATCTAAAAAGTCAAACTGAAACTTCTCCTTATTAATATTTCTATATACATTTATTAAAAAAGATTCTATGCCTCCATAATTTGAGGTCATTCCAATTTGTAATATTTTTTTCAATTTATAACTCCAATTTTTTCTAAAAAAATTGTCCCTCATTAATCAGAAATTCTAAGAGAAACTTTTTTGTTCAGCCAACCAAACACACCTTAAAAATGTGTCTTCGTTTTAATCCCTATTTTTCTTTCAACAAGTGAAACAGCCTTTTGAAAATTTTTCTTTCCACCAAGCTGTTCCCATTTAACTTCAGTAGCTGGATAGTTATTTGTTTCAAGCCACACATCCATTAAAAGCTCGGATATATAACCGAATACTCTTGCCTCTTGAACTGAATAATCAGAGATATCTATTTTATCTTCTAATCTTTTCAATACACTAAAAACAAACTGACAATATGAATCAAATGCTTCTCTTTTCATAATGAACATATTAAACATATGAGCTTGTGTTCTGTACATCACTTTGTCATAATTAGACAAATAGTTTGGGTAATATTGAACAATTATTTCTCTAGTTTTATCTAGAGGCTCTTTATGATGGGCGTGAATGTAATGAGAATAATTTGTCTCAATGTAATAATTTCTTTTTTTAGGAAGAATTACGTCATATTTAGTCAATAACTTTTCAACATTTTCAATACTAATTACATTATCTAAATTATATGGCTTCGAATCAAAAAAGAGACGACGATAATGAACTAATCCAATAGCGTCAATATCTTTCAAATTCTTCCAAGCCCAATAAACTGCGGTAAGTTCATTATAATTTGGATTCTTTGCTGAAATATTTTCGCCCTCGTCATCTCTTTGATATTCTATTCCAGGCTCATAATTCTTTGCCGCACCTACTAATACTGGTAAATAACCTTTTTTATCTGGCATAGGGAATTTTTTATGTGCAGCCACCATTATTACAACTTTAATTTTAACCCCTTACCTTTCATTTAAAATGCACCATCTTTTTTAATAATACTGATACAACAAGCAAAGAACACCGTAACATCATACCAGTAAGAAGCATTTCTAATATACTCTAACTCAATATCACAACGCTCAGGATATTCAATATTGGCACGACCACTTGCTTGCCATAATCCTAATGCACCTGGTTTAACTGATAAAAATGTGTGGATTCTATCACCATATTCAAACATTTCTTTTTTTACGATTGGCCTTGGTCCAATTAATGACATTTCTCCAATTATCACATTTAAGAATTGGGGTATTTCATCTAATGAGGTCTTTCTAATAAAGGCCCCAATTTTAGTTATTCTTGGATCTTCGCCCTCAGGTAATTTGAATCCATTAGCTACATATTTTTGGTAAAGCTTAGGATTTTTCTCCAAAATTTCATCGGCATTATAGATCATCGATCTAAATTTATACATACCGAACAACTTTCCATATTGTCCTACTCTTATTTGCTTATAAAACGGACTATGTCCATCTTGTAAAAAAATGAGAAACGATAAAACTAAAATTAACGGAGAAAGGACTATTAAAGCTATAATACTCACAATAACATCTGTGATTCTTTTAAAGAAATGATATATATAATGATTTCCCACTTTTATTGGATCTTCTTCTATCATTCTGTTTTCCATCATCTGGATAAACATACTCCTTATATTTCTGATGCTTTTTTGTAAAATAAACACACTTTTTAGTCAATATAGCACAAATATTCAGCTAATGGCACAAATCTGCAGATTTGCAAATTAAAATAGCCAGAATTTTTTCTTTTTGCCAAGCGGTCGCCAATCTAGTTGCACATTGTCCCCATTTACAAATGCGCGAGCATTATCTTGATATTGCTGAGCAAGATCACTCCCGAACTCCTTGCTCAACTTTTTTAATGCTTCACTATATTGGTATTGCCTTTTTGGCAAATCGTGCGCATCCGAAGCAAAACAGGCACATTGGCCTGCTTCGATGAATTGTTTGCTCATTTTTTCAATTTCTTTACCGAACGTACCAACATATGAACTAGCCGTTATCTGAACCAAGCATCCTTGCTCAATCAATTCTTGCAAGATGTGCGGCTCCTTCAAAATCCTACTGTTACGTTCCGGATGCACAACAATTGGCGTGATGCCGCGCTGTTGAATGCTAAAGATCATATCTTTAGCATAAGTCGGTACATCATCACTTGGAAACTCCAATAACATGTATTGTCCCTCTTCATCTAAGAAGAGAATGTCATCATTATCTAGTGCATCAGGCAAATCGCCTGAAATACGCACTTCTTGCCCAGGAAATACTGTTAATGGAATCTTTGCCTCATCAAGCATATCTTGAAAGTTCTCAGTTAACCGAATCACATCATCTTTGTGATTAAGATATTTTCCATTTAACGTATGTGGTGTACACACCGCATGTGTCACACCATCTTTTACAGCATCCCTTGCCAACTTAATTGATGTTTCCCAATCTTTTGATCCATCATCAATCCCCGGCAAAATGTGACAGTGAATATCAACTAAAGTCATAATTACTTCCTAAATTTAGAGAACAATCCTTTTTTCTTTGTATCTTCTTCTCCGTAGCCATAACCATAGCCGTATCCGTAACCATAGCCATAACCCGCATTATCAGAACTTACATCATTCATGATGTAACCCAAGATACGTGCCTTTGCAAATTCAAGCATTTCAACAGCACGCTTAATGGCCATCTTTTGCGTCTTACCTTGGCGAACTACTAAGACAACCCCATCTAAGTGACTAGCAAGTTCTTGTGTATCAGATACTTCAAGAACAGGAGCCAAGTCGATAACAACCAAATCGTAGCGTTCTTCGGTAAGTTTAACAAAGTCACGCATACGCTTAGAACCAATCAGTTCTGCTGGGTTAGGTGGCATCGGACCAGCCGTTAACACGTAAAGATTATCTACGCCACTCTCTTGTACTACACTATCAAGATCAACTTCCTTAGCAGTTGAAGAGATAACTGTACTAAGACCAACATGATTACTTAAGTTAAATGTTGAATGTACTGTGGGTCTACGTAAGTCAGCATCGACTAACAAAACTTTACGTCCAGCTTGAGCATAAGTAACAGCAACGTTAGCAGCTACAGTAGACTTACCTTCACTAATATTAGCAGAAGTAAATGCTAAAGACTTAATGTCATGATCCACTGCCATAAAGTTAATATTAGTACGAACAGTACGGAATTGTTCAGCTATTGGACTCTTTGGCTTAGCTACAGTGATTAACTTAGCACCATTTTTAATGGTATCATCTGTACCGCGCTTTTTCTTAAATAATGGCATTTTGTCCTCCTACTCTTATACTCTACGTCTCTTAGTTTGTCCACGATTAGTCATACTTGCACTCTTTTTAATAGTAAATGAAGATGACAAGTGGAAGTGAGCAATTTGACCTAAGTTAGTTAAGCCTAATTCACGAGTTAAGAATTCATCGTCACGGACAGTAGTATCGCTCATTTCACGAATCAAAACTACAGCAAAACTTAATACTAATCCAATAACAAAACCAGCTAAAGTGTACAATTTAACATTAGGTGAAGATTGAGTCCCTGCAGTACCACGAGCAACAATAGTAACGTTATTCACACTCATAATATTAGGAATTTCTTTACTGAAAGTTTCAGCTACAGCATCAACTTCGGCTTTTGCCTTAGCAGGTGTATTAGATTCAGCTGAAATTGAGAAGACTTGTGATTGTTGTTGGGTACCTACTGAAATACTCTTAGCAAGTTCTTTTGCAGAAACTGAATAACTCTTACCGCTTCGTTCAATTACAGCTGGGCGAGCTTTTCTCACTAATCTTCTTCTGCCGTTTTCATCAGTTCTGTACACTGCTTTTTGTGCCTTTTTCACAACAACAGTTGGATTAGCTAAACGATTAGAAGCTTCTGTCAAGATCTTGTTACTTGTTACGATGTCTTTATAAGTAGTAACCATCTGCATGTTAGCTTGTTGAGTCGCATAAGCAGCGTTTGGATCATTGTTACGACTCTTTTGGTTAACTAATAATTGAGCAGTTGAAGTATATTTAGGAGAAACTACAAATTCTGAAACTCCCCAGCCGACTAAGGCAAGACCTACACTCCAAAGAATCAATGCCCAGATATGCTTACGACAAATGCGTAATAATTGGGTAAGATCGATTGTATTTTCTTGTTCTTGTTTTTGTTCCATATCTCTTTCCTTATACTAGCGATTCATGACATAGCTGGCACTATTAGCAGCAACTCTTACCTTAGGAAGACCTAACGCTGCTCTTAATTTATCAGACACTCTTTGTCTTTCTTGTCTACTTACTACTTCGATTTCCATAGTACCAAACTTAGGATTCTGAGTTTGCTTACTTACACCCTGAGCATGATCTTGTGACAAGTTATCTGTTGCATTTCTATAATCCATCCCGATCTTGTACATTTGATTCATAGTCAAGTCAGTTTGCATTTCACTTGAGATTGAATTCAAGAATTTAGTATTAAGTAGTGTAGTAGGTGAGATAGACTTCTTAAGAAGTGCCATGACAACACGGCGATCACGGTCTTGACGACCATAATCTTGACGTGGATCCCCATGTCTAAGTTGAGCAAAAGCTAATGCCTTCTTACCATCCATATGGTAGGTCTTACCTTCTTGGAAGTGGTATCCCATATTGTCGAAAGTCAATGGTGAAGTTACATCAATACCACCAACTTGATCAATAGCCTTCTTAAGACCACCCATGTTGATCATAATGTAACCGTCAATTGGCACACTATAGTATTTATCCAGTGTCTTAACTGTTTCACCAACTCCGCCTAGTGTATAAGCTGAGTTAATCTTCGTTACTCCATATTGCGGGAAATCTGGGAAGATTGCATTTGAATCACGTGGAATAGATACAATTGACGTACTATTAGTCTTAGGATTAATTGCCATCATCATGATGGTATCAGTACGTCCTTTCCAGCTACGTCCCATTGCTCCAGTATCAGTACCGAGCAAAAGAATATTGATTGGTTTCTTCTGCGCTAGCAAATTATCAAGATTACGTCCCTTGTTGCTCTTAGTTGTCTTAGCAACGGGAGTATACATATTTTGCGTGGTATCGCGTAAGTTCTTATAAACCATACCACAAACAAAAAGTGCAATGACTACAATAACGCCGATCACAATCCAGAACCAACGCCAAAACTTACGATGGTGATGACGGTGGTGTCTATGATGGTGATGACGTACTTCATTATTCGGTTGATTATTTTCTGCCATTTTGATCCCCTTATTTATTTATACAACTTTCTTATTATATAATTGATACTAGCTTTTTTACAGGCTTGTAACGGCTTTCCACGTTAAATAATCGTGTTTTTTTCAATTAGTTGCCTATTGTAATACAATTAACTTATCTACACATTTAAAAAGAGGTGTTTACATGATTGATAATCAACCTAAAAAAACTAAAGCCTACATTGCAGGTGTGAACCTAAACGATCCTAACTTTGACTACTACATGACTGAACTGGCCAACTTAACTGAAGCTGACAACATGGAGGTCGTGGGACAAAGTTACCAAAACGCAGAATCAATCGTTGCCGGGACTTACTTCGGTGTCGGCAAGATTAACGAAATCAGAACAATGGCCCAAGGCTTGAAGGCCAAGGTCTTAGTTTTAAACGATGAATTAACCCCAGTACAAATCCGTAACCTTGAGAAGTTAACCAAGATGCGGGTCATCGACAGAACTGAATTAATTTTGGAAATTTTTGCCAGTCGTGCTCGCACCAAGCAGGCCAAACTGCAGGTGCAACTCGCCAGATTGCAATATGAGTTGCCACGTCTTCACCCTTCCGAGAACAACTTGGACCAGCAGCGTGGTGGTGGCTTCGCTAACCGTGGTGCCGGTGAAAGTAAGCTGGAAATGAACCGCCGGACAATCGGCAAGCAAATTTCCGCTATTAAGAAGGAACTTAAGGCCGTTGCCAGTCAAGAAGAGATCAAGTCGGCTCGCCGTAACCAAAGCCGCATCCCTAAAGTCGCCCTTGTTGGCTACACCAACGCCGGTAAGTCCACTACAATGAACGGTTTGCTCAAGGAATTTTCAAAAGAAGGCAGCGACAAGGAAGTCTTCGTCAAAAACATGCTGTTTGCAACGCTTGACACTAGCGTGCGGCGCATTGACCTAAAGGATAACTTCAGCTTTATCCTGTCCGACACCGTTGGTTTTATCTCAAGACTGCCACACAACTTAGTTGAATCATTCAAGGCAACGTTACAAGAAACCAAAGATGCCGATCTGTTAATCAACGTGGTCGATGCATCCGACCCGAACATGGTGCAGATGATCCGCACTACGCAGAACGTTTTGGATGAAATTGGCGTAAAGGGTATCCCAATGATCACCGCCTACAACAAAGCCGATAAGACTGATCGCAATTACCCCCAGATTGAAGGCAGCGACATTCTTTATTCCGCAATCGATCCTAAGTCGATCAAATTGCTGGCCGATTTGATTACAAAGCGCGTATTCTCCAACTACGAGAAGCTCAACCTGAACCTCCCATTAAGTGCAGGCAAGGAACTGGCTTATTTGCATGAGAATGCTCAAGTTTTGAGTGAAAATTACGAAGAAGACGGCGTCCACATTGAAGCCAACATTGCGCCTGATGATCAGAGCCGCTTTGAAAAATATTTGGTTAATAATAGGTAATATATAATGAAGAAACACAATTTGCTGGTGGTCATCGTTGCAGTGGTTGAATGCATTGCGTTCACTGCTCAGCCCGTTCAAGCAGCGAAGTATTCGAAGTCTGAGGCTAAGCAGGTTAAGTATTTCCAACGTAAATACAAGAATTTGGATAAAGCGCAATACAACCGCAACAGCATTTACCAGCAAGCACCAAATTTTGCCAATCCTTTTTCACCAGGGGTCTTGAATCCGGCATACATTTCAACCACGATGGATTACGTTAATTACTACCGTGATTTGGTGGGACTGCCTAGCGAAGCTAATCCTGATGACGCTAACCGTAGCGCCCAGATCGGTGCTGCATCCCTCGCCGCAGTCAACGCAAGTGCCAGCCTACAAGCGCACGGTTTAATTAACTACCTGCGTCCCAACTACATCAGCGAAAACGATTGGGGCATCGCCGAGAACGCTACGCTAGGCAACATCAACTTCTTGGACGATGCGCATAGCGCCTCAGCCGGCGAGATCGTAACGGACTTGATGCGCGAAGATAATAACATTGCGGGTGCCGGCAATATCGGCCACCGCGCTATAATTTTATCAACACGCGCAACGCGCATGGGAATCGGTGCAGCGTACGGCATGAGCACCGATATGCTTTATTCAGTTGAATATGGCCTGTTCGCCGACGACATCTTGCGTGCGCCAGTAAAGTCACGCATCGTTTATCCAGCTGCGAAGGTCTTCCCATATGAATTAGTCGGCAAGGACACGCCATGGTCATACTCAACCACGAAGCGGATCTCGAGCAAGCCGAAGATTTATATTACGGATTTGACCAAGAACAAGAAGAAGCGTTACCGCGCAACGCAGGTGCGCAACTTCAAGACGCTGTTCTATGGCGAAGGCTACACCACGACGATCACGTATCGTCCGGGCAAGGTCAAGCTGGTCAACACGCACAAGTATAAAGTGCAGATTGGCAAGTATTACACATACACGTTTAGATTCTTTAGACAAAAAGGTTAATAGTATGCAAAAAGGCAGCCGAGATTTCGGTTGCCTTTTTGAGCTTTTATGACATATACCCCCAACATTTTGAGTTTACGGAGGTGAGAGTCATGATTAATTGGATATTTATAGTTATACAAATTTCTTGTAGATTTCGCAATTACTACAAGAATTTAGAAACCATACGAAAAAGCCATCCATTTTTGGATGGCTTCATTATCTATAGCACTCTCTTAGCAATCGTAGGATAGTAATAACTCGACATATTTTGCAAAATCGTACCTTGATCTGGCGTTGCGGAATTAACATATTGATTATTACCAATATAAATCGCAACGTGATATGGAGCCGTTTCAGAACCCCAGAAGACCAAATCGCCTGCTTGCAATTTATCTAATGGAACAGTCTGACCTACCTTAACTTGATCGTAAGTCGTACGTGGCAAGTTGATTCCGGCCGCATGTTGATAAACATATTGTACTAAGCCAGAGCAATCGAACTTATCTGGTCCAGTTGCACCCCAAACGTAAGGCTTACCCACTTGCTCTTTTGCAAGTGCAACAATAGAAGCGGCCTTGCTTGAGGCTTGGATTGATGAAGTATTGGTCTTCTTATTAGCCGTCGTTTTTTTAACCGTTTCGTTAACGATTTGGTTAGCTTTTTTAACTTTATCTTCCTTAGTCGTTTTCTTCTTTTGCGTAGCCTGTTTTACCTTGTTGGCCAAATTAGCAACTGGCGACTTCTTCTTAGTAGTCTTAGTCGCAGTTTTAACCGGTTCTTCCTCACTGACATCAACGGTGTAACGCGCTTCAATCCATTCACGCGTACCCACCTTGTACCATAGGCTGCCTTTACTATCGACCGCAGTTTCAGCTACGTTCCAAACGGAGCCGTCCTTTGCGCGGTAACCCATGAACTTACCATTTTCATAATTAGTCCAAATATTCAGACTCTTACCTGGCAAGTAGCTAATTTTGACGCGTTTAACAGCAGTAAAATTGGCTGCTCTAACTGTTTTAAGTGATGTTATTGCAGAAACGCCTGTAACGGACAGTGCTGCAGCCGCTCCCAACTTAAACAATTTATGTTTCGACATAATTCAATCCCCTTGGTAGCGAAAAATATCCCACTTTTACTACTTGATAACGTCTTCATTATCACATGTGTAATCAAAAATCGCAAATGTAACTATTTGAATAAGTTTATAGACGCAAAAAAAACGAACCACAAATCGTGTGATTCGCTTAATTCTTTTATTCAATTTTCGTTTAGTTCAAAATACGCTTAGCTGCGCTTGGGTAGAAGTAACCACTCAAACTTTGCTTGATAACGCCTTGACCTGGAGTCGCGGCGTGGATGTATTGATTGTTACCAACATAAATACCTACGTGGTATGGAGCACTTGCGGAGCCCCAGAAAAGCAAGTCACCTGGTTGTAAGTTCTTCATTGAAACTGAGGTACCTTGCTTAACTTGGTCGTAAGTGGTTCTACCGATGTTCACACCAGCAGCCTTTGAGTAAACATATGAGGTAAGACCTGAACAGTCAAAACCGTTAGCACCGGTACCGCCCCATACGTAATTCTTACCAAGTTGTGCTTCAGCTAAAGTAACAATAGCTGATACATCGCGGGTTGCTTGAACTGACTTCTTAGCCTTCTTTGGCTTAGCAGCTGTTGCAGTAGCTTGAGTTGTAGTATTCTTAGTTACTGTATTACCAGCTGGAGTGGTGTATTGAGCCATGATCCATTGGTTTTGACCAACTTGGTACCAAACGCGTCCCTTCTTGTCAGTCTTTTGATCAAGGACATTCCAAGTGGTGCCGTGTTGTGCACGTTGACCTGTGAAGTGACCACCGTTGTAGTTATCCCAGATATTTATACCGTAACCTGGAACGTAGTTGATCTTTACTTTAGTGGTAGCAGCTTGAACTTTAGCAGTAGTTGATTCTGGCTTAACAGCACTTACTGTAGCTACACCGGTCAGAGTTAAAGCAGCTGCTGCAGTAACTTTTACAAAATTGCTCTTAATATTCATCAAATGCCCCTATATATGTCTGTTAGTTTTTACTTAAGTTGTCAGATCTTTTAGTTTTGGTAACGAAAATGCGTTTTTTCGGAAAATCTTTAAACTTCTTTAATTAATCTACAAGCTCTATAATAATGTCCTTATGTTACAGAACTGTTACAAAGGTAATACTAACTTAATAAAAAAAGCGTTTTCGAAAATTTACACAAAAAAGAGTTGGATAAAAAATCCAACTCTTCTTTCTATAATTTTTTGAGAAATATATTTTTTATTTTGTTTTAGTCGATAACACGCTTAGCTGATGATGGCATGAATGAACCTAAAGTTTGGATTCTAACGTTTTGACCAGGAGCTGGAGCGTGAACATACTTACCATTACCAATGTAGATAGCTACGTGTGAGTTACCCCAGAATAACAAGTCACCCTTCTTAAGCTTCTTAGTTGAAAGTGATACTGCCTTACCTAAAGTGATTTGGCCGTAAGTAGTTCTTGGCAAAGTCTTGTTAATTGCGTTCTTGAAAACGTAAGTAGTTAAACCTGAGCAATCGAAACCTGAAGGACCAGTTGCACCCCAGATGTAAGGCTTGCCAACTTGCTTCTTAGCGAGCTTAACAACTGCGCCACGTTTTTGGTCAGCTACTGAAGTCTTCTTAACTGAAGAATCGGCTGGAGTAGTTGTTTCGATATCAGAAAGAGAATCGTTAGTGTTTACAGTAGTAGTGTTAATGTCGTCAGCGTGAACAGTTGCTGCAGGAACATTAACAGTTGCAAGACCTGTAAAGAAAATTGATAAAGCTGCTGTGTATTTAACCAAAGTACGTTTAAAACTCAAAATTTATTTCTCCTTAAAAATTATTTTTTATTCTTAGTTTTTAAATTCGTTTATTTAGTGATCTCTTGGATCAACTGACGTTTTATATAATAACGTCCGAATGTTACATGAATGTTTCAAAAGAACTACCATCATGTTAAGAAACATTGCAAAAGGAGAAATGATCTGTAAAAAACGGAGTGCCTAGTCTTCCTCAAGCCTTGATATGATTGAGTTTAGCGTTTCTTTAGTTTTGTTAAGATTATCGTTAACAATTACATGAGCGTACTGTTTCAAATCTGCTGGAAGCAAGTTTAATTCGCTACCACTAAGGCGTTCCTTAATCTTTTCAGGATCGTCGCCACGCTTGAGCAGCCGCTCTTTCAGCTCTTCTTTAGTCGAAGTTGTGACATATAAGAAATAAACTTTGTCACCTAATTGTTTAATGTAAGAATATACGCCTTGAATATCGACGATTAATGACACCAGATCGTGTTTTTCCCAAGCGAGGTTTAATGCTTCACGACTTGAACCATACTGATATGAACCGTATTTTACATGTTCAAAGAAGTGCAGATGTTTGAAGCTGTCATCTGTTTCAAAGTGATATGACACATTCTGCCTTTCGCCGACACGCATTGGCCGTGTGGTATGCGTTAAAACGCGCGGAATGTCATATTTTTCATATAAATAATCGGAAATGGTCGTCTTGCCAGCACCACTTGGTCCCGCAATTAAAATTATTTTTTTCAAAAGAATATCCCCCACTTGAAAATGTTGCTTTTATATATTAACATTCTACTGTCAAAAAAGACTAAGACTTTTCATTTGGAAAGGAAAATATAAATAATGAAAAAAGCAGACGTAAAAGTAGGCGCAATCGTTGGCGCTAAGTCAGAAGAAGAACTTAAAAAGCCATTCCAAGGCAAAGTTGAAAAAATTTACGAAAACTCTGCACTCTTAGCTATCACTTCATACGATCCCGTTGACGCAACTTCAGTCAGCGACTTGAACAACAAGATCGTAGTCAACTTCAAGAACTTAAAGGTTGCTCGTGCTGTCAAGAACAGTAAGACTGCTTCAACTAACGAAGTTAAGGTAGAAAAGATTGCCAAGAAGGACGACAAGAAGTCTTCTAAAGACAAGAAATAATTCAAATTTGTAAAAAAGATCCTACGTGTTTATTTACGTAGGATCCTTTTTTGCCTAAAATTAGGAAGAAATTTAATTTACAAGGGAGAAAAAATGAAGGAAAAAACAAGAACCGTCCTCTTTTGGTTCATTTTGATTCAACCATTTTTGGACTTGTACTGGTTCTACAACGGCAAATTGGCCGACGTCTTGCCATTCACTTTGCCAACAATTATTAGAATCCTGGCTGTTTTTGTCATCTTCTGCATGTTTTTCAGTCAAAAGCAAAATTGGCAAAAACTGGGACAAGAAAAATGGTTGATCGTTTATCTAGCATTATTGATTGTCTACTCGATTCTGCACCTGATTCACGTCCGTCACTTCAACAGCGTAAACCCCAACGATTATAATTACTCAACCGTCAGCGAAATCTTCTATTTAATTAGAATGGTTTTGCCCCTCTTGGTAATTTTCTTTACCAAAGAACTCGAATTTACCAGAGAGCAATTTAGACACGTAATCGAAGGAATCAGCGGACTTTTCTCATTCACGATCGTCATCAGCAATCTCTTCGTAATCTCGCTGAGAAGCTATGAAACAGGCTTTATCAGTGCCAATATCTTCGAATGGTTCGTTAATCCAAATATCGGCTACTCGCATATGGCTTCGAAGGGCTTCTTCAACTTTGCCAACATGGTTTCGGCCGTATTGTTTATGCTTGTACCGCTCATGCTCTACTTCATGTTCAGCCACTTCAATTGGAAGACTATTACGTTGAACGTAGTCCAAGCTTTAGCCATGATCGAATTGGGAACGAAGGTTGCCTTGATCGGTTTAATCGGCGGTATTATCGCAGGCATTCTGCTCTATGTTTTCCATTTGTACATTGTTAAAGATGTAAAGAAAAATGGGAAAGCAATCGTTGTTGCACTGCTCATGGAAGCCGGAACTCTTGCAATCATCCCCTTTGGCCCAGCCATTCAACGTTACAACTACGAAAAATACTTGGCTCAACAATCCGACAACAGTTTGACCCAAGTTAAAGAAGAATTGGCTGAAGGCCTTAAGAAGTATCCTAGTGGTCAAAAGCGCAAGGAATTTTTGACCAACTTCATTGGCGAGCACTATCAAGATTATGCTTTAAACAAAAAGTTTGTCACCAAGAGCTATCCATATAAATACGATCCAGAATTCTGGCTCAAGATCATGAACGAACCAGGCACTTCACGGATGCAAAACCGCCACGTCGAAAAGGCGATGCTGGATCAGGTGATTAAAACTAACAATAATAAGCTCGACAAGGTATTCGGTATTTCTCATACCAGAGAAACCAATATCTTCAATCTAGAGCGTGATTTTACCAGTCAGG
>OBLI01002174.1_pt1 | contig 17239 bp, 15 predicted proteins | sample 1519701 | NCBI WGS metagenome assembly OBLI01 (sample SAMEA3663005, study PRJEB22513) | pig gut metagenome | biome: pig gut; feature: pig-associated habitat; material: faeces | place: France | collected 2012 | reverse complement strand
AACCAACTAGCAAAAGACTTTGGGATTTCCAGAACGCATTACTGTAATGTAGAAAATGGTAAGAAGCCTGTAACAGAAAGTTTTCTCAAAGTACTAGCCAGCGGTTACAAGATACCTATGGAAGCGTTTATTCCTAATGAAAATGGAGATTTGATGCAATATTGCGAATGCACCAATGATTTTGTGAATGCAATCATCGATGACTATTTCAATTCCTTTGAAATACGCAAATACTACATTAACGAATATGAACAACCTTATTACGGTGTTCTCTCCTACCTGCATGATATCGGCTATACGGTTGAATATGAACTTCTTCAGGAAGCCCATTTACAGGATTCCTTCGATACTGCAACCGGATCTGTTGATGTAAAAGAAATTGCTGAAGATGGCTTGATCCATGTCTATTCAAATGAGACTGGAAAAGACGTTGCCCAGATACCATTAACCAAGTTGGCAGAACTGGAAAAAGAAGTGAAAGATTTTGTAGAGTATAAGCTCTCTGCGTACAAGGTGACTAATCCTACCAAACGTTCTGACCTGCTTCCGAAGTCCATTTATGCTTTTGATATTCCGAATGAAATTGCAAGGGTAAAACGCTACAAGGAATATGCAGAGTATTGCCTTAAACAATTAGAACAAATGCAGAAAGAAGGTTAAATATGAAGTTACCAAACTCTTACGGCAGCGTAATCAGGCTTGGTGGCAAACGACGAAAGCCCTACGCTGTCCGTATCTCAAAACTTGTGGAAGACGATACCGGGAAGGTCAAGCGAAAATACACCTACCTGGCTTACTTCGCCAAACCGGAAATGGCTTACACCTATCTTGCTGAATACAATAGCGGTGCGGTTGTTCCGGAGCATATGAAATACTCGGACTCGCCTACTTTCGCAGAGATGTACGAGAAATGGAAGAAATACCGAAAATCGCTTAAGAACCAGATTAGTGATTCCACATGGCGAAATTATGAGATTGCTTTTAATCATTTCAGCGAGCTGCATGACCGCAAATTTATTTCCATCAGGACAAATGATCTGCAGCAATGCTTAAATGCCTATAATCACAAATCGCAGACCACGATTTCTTCCATGCGAGCCGTCCTGAAGGCTATGTATCAATACGCCAAACTGAACGAATACATAGACAGGGATTTAACAGAAGGTCTGGTTTATGAATGGACAAACTCTACGGAGCAGATACATGACAGGTATTCCGATGAAGAAATCAAAACACTCTGGTCGAAGCTATATGAAATCAACAATGTAGATATCATCCTGATAATGATTTACACCGGCTTGCGACCAACCGAGCTGTTGGAAATCCAGACGGAAAATGTCCATTTAGACGAAAAGTACATGGTAGGCGGCATGAAAACCGAAGCCGGGAAAGACAGAATTATTCCTCTGAACGATAAGATTATTCCTCTCGTCAAGAACCGCTATGATCCGAACAAGAAATACCTGATCAATAACAAGTTTGGAAATCATTACACCTACGGAACCTATATGAACGGCAATTTTAATACGTGCATGGGAAAGCTCAAAATGAAACACCTGCCCCACGATGGCAGACACACCTTTGCTTCACTTATGGACAGCGCCGGAGCAAATGACGTATGTATCAAATTGATTATGGGACACAGTATGAAAAACGACACCACCAAGGGAACGTACACCCATAAGACTTTAGAAGAACTTCTTACAGAAGTGAACAAGATTTAAAATAATAAATCAAGACTGATTGCTGGATACACTTATGATGTTTCTTATGATAAACATTACACTCATATTCAGCCTGAATCATCTTGAAGCACACCGGATGGAAATGCCCTAAAAAGCATCCAGAATTAGTAAAAATAAGTGTATACCACCTGTATATCACTTGTGTACCACGTGTATATAACGACCTCAAGACAACGTAATTTATCTTCTATTTATGAATATTCTGGCAATTCGCATGTCTTATCAATACATAAAGAAAAGTCCCATAAACACTGGGTTTACAGGACTTATCAATATCTTATTTTATCTTAAAAAATCGCGATTAGCAAACACCCTGAGCTAACATAGCATCTACTACCTTCTCAAATCCGGCAATATTAGCACCTGCTACATAATCTGTCTTTCCACCAACTGTTGCATTGTATCTCTTAGCAGCATCGCTGATGTTAGCGTAGATTGTCTCCATGATTCCCTTGAGCTTTCCGTCAACTTCCTCGAATGTCCAAGAAAGTCTCTCAGAGTTCTGGCTCATCTCAAGTGCGGATGTAGCAACACCACCTGCATTGGCAGCCTTACCACCTACGAAGAGAACACCATTCTCCTGTAAGTACTTTGTAGCCTCAAGAGTTGTAGGCATGTTAGCACCCTCTGTTACAGATGTAACACCGTTAGCAACGAGCATCTTAGCATCCTCGATGTCTAACTCGTTCTGTGTTGCACATGGAAGAGCAAGATCTACCTTGTACTGCCATACACCGTGCTCACCGTTCTGCTTAGCATGGTACTCAGCCGTTGACTTAGCAGCTGCATACTCTGTAAGACGTGCGCGCTTAACTTCCTTCACTTCCTTAAGGAGTGCTACATCGATTCCGTTTGGATCATAGATCCATCCTGTAGAATCAGAACATGTAACAACCTTAACGCCAAGCTGCTGTGCCTTCTCGATTGCGTAGATTGCAACGTTACCGGATCCGGAAACTGCTGCTGTCTTTCCTTCAAGACTCATACCATGATCTTTCCATAATGCGTTTGTAAGATATAACAGACCATATCCTGTAGCCTGTGTACGAGCAAGTGATCCACCATATGTAAGTCCCTTACCTGTAAGTACACCTTCGAAAGATCCACGGATTCTCTTGTACTGTCCGAACATGAAACCGATCTCTCTTGCGCCGGTTCCGATATCTCCAGCCGGTACGTCAACGTCTGCTCCGATATATTTAGAAAGCTCTGTCATAAAGCTCTGGCAGAATGCCATAATCTCTCTGTCTGATTTTCCCTTAGGATCGAAATCAGAACCACCTTTACCACCACCGATCGGAAGTGTTGTAAGAGAGTTCTTGAAGATCTGCTCGAAACCTAAGAACTTGATAATACCTAAGTTTACAGATGGGTGAAGTCTTAATCCTCCCTTGTATGGTCCAATTGCATTATTGAACTGTACACGGAAACCTCTGTTAACCTGAACCTGTCCGTTGTCATCTACCCATGGTACACGGAACATGATCTGGCGATCCGGCTCTGTGATTCTCTCAAGGATTGCATTCTTTCTGTATAAATCCTCGTTTGCATCAATAACAGGTCTTAAAGAATCAAGAACCTCTGTTACTGCCTGTAAGAATTCAGGCTGATCTGCATTTTTCTTCTTTACTACTTCGAGTACTTCATCAACGTAACCCATTTTTATAATCTCCTTATCTTATTATTTAACGGGAAAAAGCATCTTACCGCTTTCTATCCGTCATATCCTATTAAGTTAGTATACATCAACACCCTTATTTTAATCGAAATTGCAAGAAATATCAACCAAAAATTCTTTAATATTTTAAATTTCTATCACTTTACGCATCTAAAGTATTCAAAATGCAACAAAGCGATTCAAAACTTGCATTTTGAATCGCCCTGTTTTCTTACACTTTTTTTGCAACGGAAAATTATTCTTCGTCTTCCTTCTGTTTGATTTTGGCCCAGTCAATGTACTGGGAGTCTTCCTTCGTATCATAATAGTTGAGATGGAAATAATCCACCAGCTTCGCCAAAGCATAGATTAATATTTCCGTCTCCTGTTCCGTCATCTCCGATGCAATATTTTTGATCATCTGACGATGAAACTGTTCGTGATGGTAATAAGCGCTCTTGCCTTTGTCCGTCAGACGCAGCTTGATCACACGCTTATCCTTTGTACTCCGCTCGCGCACCACATATCCCTTATCACAGAGTGCATCCATCGCCTTGGTCAGCGTTCCTGTCGTAACCGACATCAGCTTTGCAACGGTCTTCATGTTGCGCGGCTCATCCACACCGACTGCCTCGATGATATGCATATCGTTGTATGTAATATCCTTGAATTCTTCCGTGATCAGGCTTTTGGCCTCAATCTCCAATATATCCTTGAACAGCTTAACGAGAAGTTCGTTTAAAGTCTCTTCGAGCGTCATCCGCAATCTCCTTTTGCAATTCGACTTTCTGCCATCCGGATGCAGGCTACCACTCGATTACACACGCGCCCCAGGTCAGTCCTGCTCCAAATCCAGCCAAAACAATTTTGTCTCCTTTGCCTATCATACCATCTTTTCTGACTTTATCAAGCAGAATCGGCACACTGGCTGCAGATATATTTCCACACTCTTCAAGGTTGGTCGGAAATTTATCCATCGGCTGATGCAGACGCTTCGCTACGGATTCGATAATGCGAAGATTTGCCTGATGCAGCAGATAAAGTGACACATCATCCGCTGTAATCTTTGCTTTCTCCAAAGCCTCATTGATTGCCTTCGGCACCGTCCGCACCGCAAACTTATACACCTCGGATCCGTTCATCTCGGTGAAAGCATACTGTGCAAGTGCTCCCTGACGATACAGATTACGCACCGGGCGGTTGTCACATTTTAAAGCCATACCTCCGGCTCCGTCGGATCCCTGCACCATCGAAAGAAGCTGCGTTCCTTCGGCACTTACAACGGCTGCACCTGCTCCGTCACCGAACAGTACGCAGGTACTGCGATCACTCCAGTCCATCATCTTGGAAAGTGTCTCCGCTCCGATGATCAACGCCTTTTGGAATCGGCCGGATGCAAAGTACGCATCCGCGGTGGCAAGTGCAAACAAGAATCCGGAGCACCCTGCACCGATGTCAAATGCCGTGGCATGGACTGCACCGAGTGCCGCCTGCACCTCGCAGGCAAGCGTTGGAAAGATGTAATCCGGCGAAACCGTTGCCGCAATGATCAGGTCAATGTCTTCTGCATCCACAGAAGCGTCACAAAGTGCCTTCTTTGCCGCATCCACCGACATGGAAGTCGTTGTCTCCTCCACCGCGATATGACGCATCTTAATTCCGGTACGGCTGCTGATCCACTCATCCGATGTATCCATCACCTGTGCAAGATCATCGTTGCTTACTATTTTTTGCGGAAGTGAACTTCCGGTTCCTAATATTTTCATTACAGATCTCCTTCTGCGACCAGTTTCACTAGAACTTGCGGAAACGCGCATAACGCTCCGCTGCGAGCTGCTCCCCGCTCTTGCCGGTTTGCGCCTTTAAGAACTTCTTCATGTTGCCTTTCATATAATTAGCAATCGAAGTTAACGCATCCTCATCGGCTCCGCCATACTCCGGAATAATATCATCGACAACCTGAAGCTCCTTTAAATCCTGCGCGGTAATTTTCATAACTCCTGCCGCTTCTTTGGCACGCTTTCCGTCCTTCCAGAGGATCGATGCGAAACCTTCCGGCGAGAGAATGGAGTAGGTTGCATTTTCCATCATCCATACTTCGTTTCCCACAGCTAAAGCGAGTGCTCCGCCACTACCGCCCTCGCCGATCATAAGGCAGAGGATCGGTACCTGAATACCGGACATCTCATAGAGATTTCTCGCGATCGCCTCGCCCTGTCCGTTCTCCTCGGCCTCTTTTCCCGGATATGCTCCGGATGTATTGACAAATGTAATGATCGGGCGGTTGAATTTCTCCGCCTGCTTCATCAGGCGGATAGCCTTACGATAGCCTTCCGGCGAAGGCATACCGTAGTTGCGCGCCGCACAATCCTTTAAGTCTTTTCCCTTGTGGACACCGATCACCGTTACCGGCTGTCCGTCGAGGTATGCGAATCCACCGACAATTGCCGGATCATCGCGGAAGTAACGGTCGCCGTGCATCTCCATGAAATCATCAAAGATCGTATCCATGTAATCCACGGATGCCAGACGCTTCATCTGTCTTGCCGCAGTCACCTTATCCCATGCCTGCATCGGTTTCGACTTCACATTACGCTCTCTCATCAGTTCGGTAGGTTCGTAAGTGTCATCCTCGCGGAGCGGATCGAAATTCGCAAATCCGGTCGTTGGACGATGCATCTTTAAAATCTTGTACAGGGTCATCTTTAAGTCGTCACGCTTTACGATTGCATCCACAAATCCATGCTCAAGCTGAAATTCCGCTCTCTGGAATCCTTCCGGGAGCTTTTGACCGATTGTCTGCTCGATGACACGCGGGCCTGCAAATCCGATCAGGGCATTTGGCTCCGCTAAAATGATATCTCCCAGCATAGCAAAACTTGCGGTCACACCGCCGGTCGTCGGATCGGTCAGCACCGGCACATACAACAGTCCCGCATCCGAATGACGTTTTACCGCACCGGAAGTTTTTGCCATCTGCATCAGAGAAATAATTCCCTCCTGCATTCTCGCTCCGCCGGAACAGCAGAAAAGGATTACCGGAAGTTTTTCCTCGGTTGCACGCTCAAAAGCGTGTGTGATCCGCTCACCAACCACATGTCCCATACTTCCCATCATAAACCGGGCATCGATAACGCCGAGAACCGTCTCTTCTCCGTAGATACGACATTTTCCGATCGTTACGCCCTCTTTCAATCCGGTCTTCTCCTGTGTCGCAGCAACTTTTTCTTCGTATTCAGGGAAATTCAGTGGGTTCTTCACTTCCACATTCTCATCCCACTCTTCAAAAGACTCTGCGTCCGTTACCATCCTGATACGGTTTTTTGCCCGCACGCGGAAGTAATAGCCGCACTCATAACAAACATATTTATTTTTTACAACACGCTTCTTGTCAAGCTCACGCTTGCAATTCTTACATACAACCGTCTCCGGCTGCACCGGTTCTACTGTCTGGGTTTGAGTCTGTGTGCTTTCCTGCGCAGGCTCCGTCTTTATATTTTTCTTAAATAACATAACTTTTTCCTCTTAATAATAGAAAACTTGACACATCTTTGAACATCAGCCCATTCCAAATCGGCTACGCCGATGGGCTGACGCTTGCGATACATCACAGATGTACCGCATTCATCAACCAATTGCAAATGTCAGTTCTGCGGAGCAGGCTAACTTTCCGTTTACACAGGCAACCGCCTTACCCACACCGATCGGTCCCTTAACCTTGATGATTTCCGTCTCAAGTTCGAGCGTATCGCCCGGTACGACCTTCTGCTTAAATTTTGCCTGATTGATGCCTGCAAAATATGCCGTCTTTCCCTTCCACTCCGGCTGTGACAGGATCGCTACCGCACCCGTCTGCGCCAAAGCCTCAATGATCAGTACCCCCGGCATCACTGGGTTTCCCGGAAAGTGTCCGGCAAAATACGGCTCATTATATGTCACATTCTTCTTTGCCACGGCGCGCACGCCAGGCTCTAATTCCTCCACGGTATCGATCAGCAGAAACGGCTGTCGATGCGGCAGGATCTCCATAATTTCCTGTGTTGTCATAATATCCTCCATGGAACTACGCCTGATACTTACGAATTAAGATACTTGCATTATGTCCGCCAAAGCCAAGAGAATTGGACAGCGCGTATGGTACATCCTCGTTGTACGCTTCCTTACAGTAATTGAGATCGATCTCCTCATCCGGAGTCTCATATCCGACTGTCTTGTGGATGTATCCTTCCTCGATTTCTTTGACACATGTAATGAATTCCACGGCTCCGGCCGCACCTAAAAGATGACCGATCATCGACTTGGTCGAGTTGATCTTCATGTCCTTCGCATGCTCGCCGAATGCAAGCTTGATGGCACGTGTCTCAAACAGATCATTGTGATGGGTTGCCGTACCATGCGCATTAATATAGGTGATCTCGTTCTTGTCCACACCGGCATCTTCTACCGCATTTAACATTGCGCGGGCAGCACCCGATCCATCCTCAAGCGGGGAAGTGATGTGGTATGCATCTGCGGAACATCCGTATCCGACAACTTCCGCGTAGATCTTTGCGCCTCTTGCCTTGGCATGCTCAAGTTCCTCGAGTACAACCACTCCTGCACCTTCACCGAGTACGAATCCGCTTCGATTCTTGTCAAAAGGCAGAGAGCATTTCTCAGGGTCCGTTGACGGAGAAAGTGCGGTAAGTGCTGCGAATCCTGCGATTGCAGTCGGGCATACACTGCCTTCCGTTCCTCCGGTCACCATGACATCCGCCTCACCGTACTGAATGCTTCGGAATGCCTCTCCGATATTGTTTGTACCGGTCGCACAAGCAGTCACATCGTTGATGGTTTTACCTTTCAGGCCGAACTGGATCGATACATTTCCGCAAGCCATGTTGGAGATCATCAATGGAACGAAGATCGGATTGACTCTTCCCGGACCTTTTTCTACAATCTTGGTGTACTCACGCTCGATTGCCTGAAGACTTCCGACTCCGGAACCGACTGCGGTACCGACACGGTACGGATCTTCCTTTGTCATATCAAGTCCTGCATCCTCGATGGCTTCTCTTGCTGCGGCTACCGCATACTGGGAGAACAGCTCCATTCTCTTGGCAGCCTTAAAATCCATGTATTCTTTGCCTACAAAACCTTTGACCTCTGCCGCCATATGTGCCTTGTATTCACTGGAGTCAAAGCGTGTAATCTCACCGAATCCAAGCTTACCTTCCTTTACTCCGTCCCAAAATTCTTCTACACTTAAACCGATCGGCGTGATCGCGCCCATACCGGTCACAACAACTCTTCTGCTCATGCCTTTTCCTTTCTCGTTACTGCTCACACAAACTTTATGTTTTCTATCTATAACCTAGATTGCCATGCCTCCATCAACCGACAGTACCTGACCGGTGATATAATCTGCTGCATCCGATGCAAGAAATGCCACTGCTTTTGCGATATCTTTCGGCTTCCCGGTACGTCCGAGCGGAATCTGGTCCGTCAGTCCGGCCTTCACACTGTCCGATAATGCATCCGTCATATCGGTTTCCACAAATCCCGGAGCAACCGCATTCACATTGATACCGCGGCTTGCAAGTTCTCTTGCCACAGCCTTGGTCAAACCGATGATACCTGCTTTGCTCGCAGAGTAATTTGCCTGTCCAGCGTTGCCGAGGATTCCGGATACAGATGAAATATTTATGATTTTTCCGGCACGCTGCTTTAAGAAATAGCGTGACAAATGGCGGATCGTGTTAAAGCATCCTTTAAGGTTTGTATCGATGACTGCATCGAAATCTTCCTCGCTCATCTTCATCAGCAGTCCGTCTCTTGTGATTCCGGCATTGTTTACCAGAATATCGATGTGTGCATAACTCTTAATGAGATCGGCAGTCATACCCGCACAAGCCTTGTAGTCCGCCACGTTGCACTGGTAAGCGACGGCATCGCCGCCCGCTTCCTTGATCTCTGCGACCGTCTGCTCCGCAGCTGCTTTTGATCCATTGTAATTAACGATGACGAAAGCTCCATTTGCTGCAAGTTCCATCGCGATCGCCTTGCCAATTCCTTTTCCCGCACCCGTGACGAGTGCATTCCTACCGGTTAACATAGTTTACGAAATCCTCCATCTTATCGATATTGCATGTAGTAACATCGCGGTTGATCTTTCTCATAAATCCGGAGAGCGAACGTCCCGGTCCGATCTCTACAAACTCATCCGCTCCGTCTGCGATCAGACGCTCGATCGTCTGCTGCCAGTGAACGGATGATGATACCTGACGCACCAGAAGATCCTTCACTTTGGTCGGGTCGGTTACATAATCCGCATTCACATTGGCAAGATACGGTGTTGTAATCTCACCGATCGTAACGTCTTTTAATGCCTCGCCTAATTTCTCACCGGCTCCGCAAAGCAGTTGCGAATGGAACGGTCCACTGACCTTGAGCGGAACCACACGCTTTGCGCCGGCTTCCTTTAACGCATCGCCCGCAACACTTACCGCATCCGCGGTTCCTGTGATTACGATCTGTCCCGGACAGTTGTAGTTGGCAACCGATACGACAGCCGCCGCATTGCCTGCGCCACGCAGTTCACTCTGCGTTTTCTCACAGGTCCGTGCGATCACATCTGCGTCCAGTCCCAGGATGGCAGACATCGCACCGCCCGTCGGATAGGCTTCCTGCATATAGATACCGCGTTTTCTGACAACAGCGAACGCATCCTTCATGCTCATCGCACCGGATGCGATCAGGGCTCCGTACTCGCCGAGGCTTAAGCCCGCCGTCACATCACAGTGGATGCCCTCCTCCTTAAGTGCTGCATAGATGGCAGCCTCGGTTGTCAGCATACAGATCTGTGTGTATTCCGTAATATTTAACTTATCGTTCTCCTCAAAACAGAGTGCCGCAACATCAAGTCCGGTCACATCGGCGGCCAGCTCATAGACTGCTTTCGACTCCGCTCTGTTATCGTAAAACTCCTTTCCCATTCCGACATATTGGGATCCCTGTCCCGGGAACATAAATACTCTCTTCATTTCTGCCTCCATATTAATCCACGATATTCGGGATCAGCTTATGTGCATCTGTCATGATCTCCTGAATGATCTCGGCGCAGCTTTCCTTCTTGTGAACGAGTCCTGCGGACTGTCCTGCCATCACGCTGCCGTACATCACATCACCTTCAACAACCGCCTTGCGCAAAGCGCCAAGTGTCAGCTGTTCCAGATCATCCAGACTTGCACCGTCTTTTTCCATCTGCAGATACTGGCGTGTCATCTTGTTGCGGATCACACGGATCGGATGTCCGGTCGACATACCGGTCACTTCCGAATCAATGTCTTTCGCCTTGATCACACGATCCTTATAATTCTCATGAACGATTGATTCATTTGCTACTACAAATCTTGTTCCCATCTGTACCGCTTCCGCACCGAGCATCATTGCAGCCGCAAATCCGCGTCCGTCCGCGATACCACCGGCAGCGATCACCGGAATCGATACCGCATCAACCACCTGCGGAACCAGTGTCATCGTTGTCTGTGAACCGATGTGTCCGCCGGACTCGGTTCCTTCGGCAACGACCGCATCCGCGCCACCGCGCTCCATCAGTCTGGCAAGTGCCACACTTGCGACAACCGGAATCACTTTAATTCCGGCATCTTTCCACATCTGCATATATTTTGCCGGATTTCCGGCGCCGGTCGTAACAACCTTAACATTTTCCTCTACGAGCACCTTGGCGATCTCATCCGCTTCCGGATTCATCAGCATCAGATTCACGCCAAACGGCTTGTCGGTTTCTTTCTTTGCCGCCTGAATCTGCTCACGCACCCAGGATGCCGGAGCACCACCGGCTCCTATAATGCCAAGACCGCCAGCGTTTGATACTGCGCTGGCGAGCTCGTGAGTGGCTACCCAGGCCATACCGCCCTGGATGATCGGATAGGTAATTCCAAGAAGTTCCGTCACTCTTGTCTTCATTTTTATGCCTCTACACCCTTATCTTCAAGATACTTGATTACATCACCTACCGTTAAGATCTTCTCTAAATCTTCAGAAGGAATTTCTACTCCGTACTCCTCCTCAAGTGACATTACAAGCTCGAACAGATCTAAAGAATCTGCCTCAAGGTCCTCCTTGAATCTTGATTCAGCAGTAATGCCTGCTGCGTCTACGTTTAACTGATCTGCAATAATCTCTTTTAACTTCTCTAACATGGTGTAATCTCCTTTTTTTCTGTAAAATTTGTTTGCCGATCAAATTGTTTGATTGGCAAATCGTTTGATAGGCAAAGTATATTTCAAAATAGTTTGATTGTCAAGATATTTTTAGACAAAAAAAAGCGGAGACTATTCTAAAAATAGTCTCCGTTTTTCGTTCTTAAAATTACTAGTCAAGCATCAGACACATGCATCCATACATTCCCGCATCATTGCCGAGAGATGCAAGTTCAAAACGAGCATCCTTGCATGAAGTAAATGTATTTGGCACGTAATACTTTTTCACTGTATCGATCAGAATCTGTCCGGCTTTGGATACACCGCCGCCGATTACAAATACTTCCGGGTTGACAACACAAGCAATCTTGCCTAATGCCTTTCCCAAAATCTCACATACTTCATCAACGATTTCAAGCGCAACTTTATCTCCGGCCTTTGCCTCATCAAAAACATCCTTTGCGGTCAGATCCTCAAACTTATGAAGACTTGTCTCCTCAGAAATCTTTGCAAGTTTACGCTTTGCCATGCGAACAACACCCGTTGCGGACGCGTACTGCTCAAGGCATCCGTGCTGACCACAGTTACAAGCCTCGTGTTCATCTTCACATACATTTAAGTGACCGATTTCTCCGCCGGCTCCGTTGGCTCCGGCTACAATCCTGCCATCCACAATGATTCCACCGCCGACACCGGTTCCGAGTGTTACCATGACAACATTGCTGCTTCCCTTGGCACCACCCTGCCACATCTCACCGAGCGCAGCAACATTAGCATCATTACCGACTTTAACCGGAAGTCCTGTGATCTTTGATAAAGTTCCGGCAACATCAATCTCACCCCATCCGAGATTCACACATCTTGTTACGACACTGGCGTTGAGTACCGGTCCCGGAACACCGATTCCGATACCCTGTACCTCATCCTTGCTGATTCCTTCCTTGCTCAGCTTCTCCTCAATTGTCTTCGCAATGTCTGGCAGAATTGCCTCGCCACCGTTGGCTGTATTTGTCTTAATCTCCCATTTATCAAGGAGCGCTCCGCTTGTCTCAAAGAAACCAACCTTGACCGTAGTTCCCCCAACATCAATTCCAAAACCGTATTTCTTCACTTGCTCATCCTCCAACATTCTTTATCGTGAGATTCTAGTTCTATATTACCATAGTAAAACCGTTCGTCCAATGATAATTTGACTAATTTTGGGTGTAAATATTTTCACTTTTGCACAGAGGATAGTGAACGAGCTTTGCTCCATCAAGATCCTCACGGTGCATATCGACCGCTGTAATCTGATGGTTATCATAAGTCGTATAATAATAGATTCCCCTGGTTGCATTACAGCAGGAGGTATAGATCGTAATCTCATACTTTCCCTCTGCTACTTCACAACAACCGCGCTGCTGCTCCACCGATCCTAAGATATGGAAAAACTGGCTGACGCTCTCTTCCTCCGATTCGCCGGATACCGCATGTAATCTGGTAAACGCCACCTTTGCAAATCGGGATGCGGAAGACAGGTCTCCCGGAAGTCCGAGTGCGCCCATACCACGGCTGTAAGTCTGCAGAGGCAAGTCCCTGGAAAACGCATTTTCCGGTTGTCTCGGTGACAGATGCATATAGTTGTTCAATTGAAACATCTGCTGTGGGAACGGCGGATTATTGGTCAGTACGCCCGCCGGATCGTCATACACGTGAAGTCCGTCTTCCATACACTCCACAACGATCGCACCATCCTTGTCCGCAATGATCCAATGCAGCTGTGCGCTCGGCAGCTGCTCGGAAAAAGGCGTTCCGACCAGATTCATCTTTTCAAGATGTTCTCTGGCTTCCGCAACCGTTGCACACTGTGACAAAATCCATGGAACAAACTCAAACTGCGCAACATTGTCTCTGCCTGTTTCCACTTGCTGATAGACCGCATTTCCAACGAAATTCAAACCGGCCATGCCGAGTCCCTTCTCATTGATTGCATCATAATACAGAGGATAGTCCGCCACAACATAGGCCATTCCAATGATTGCATAATGGGAAGTCACCGTACCCATATGGCGAAATGTAAATGCATAATTGCGCGGGGTAACGGTTACTTCATCTCCATATGAAAATTCATAATCCAGTGTTCTTCCAAAATAAAAATCTTTGGTCCGATATGTCGCTGCTGTACACATAATACTGCTCCTCCCTGCACATTTTAGTAACTGGCTGATCCTTTACGGAGTATCCGCGGTCTGATCTCCGCCGTTCTCATCTCCGCCGGTATTGTCTCCCGTATTGTCACCGTTACTGTCACCATTACTGTCACCATTATTATTATTGTTATTATCATCCGGAGTATTCGCATCCGACGGATTATTATTGGAATTATTATTGGAATCATTATTGGAATCATTGTCCGAATTATTATCCTGATTCTGATCCTGATTATTATCTGCCGGCTGATTCTGATCCGGCTGATTTTGATCCGTCTTATCCTGTTCTCCGGCTGTATTGTCCTCCTCGCGCTTCTGGTCCTGTTGCTGCTGTTCTTCCTGCTGCTGATTCTTAAAATCATCGGACAGCTGCGCGTACGGGATAAAATCCATCGACGCAAGATTCTCGTGGATCGCACTCATATAAGTATTCCAGATTCGTCCCGGATAGGTACTTCCGCTCAGATTCTGAATTGCCTTCGGGTAATCACATCCAACCCAAACACTGGTCGTATAATATCTCGTAAATCCTACGAACCAGCCATCCTTATGATCATTGGTCGTTCCTGTCTTTCCTGCACATGGCATATTTTTCAACTTAAGAGAACGTCCGGTTCCGCTGTCCATAACCGTTGTCAGCACATCCGTCATCATACGCGCCGCGTCCTGCTCATAAATAGATACTTCTGTCATCTGTGACGCATAGACAACGTTCTCATCCGAATCGATGATGGTCTTAATACAAGTTGGTTCACGGTACATTCCGTCATTCTCAATCGTCTCAAACCCTGCTGCCATCTCAAGCGACGAAGCACCCTTTGTAAATCCGCCGAGTGACGTTGCCAGTGTATAATCGTCCTTCACAATGCCTGTAAAATTCATATTCTTCAGGTACTGCAATCCAACTTTCGGCGTCAGCTGGTCATAAAGCTGCCATGCGACCGTGTTCAGCGACTGTGCCACTGCATAACGCAGCTTCACCTTGCCGGCGTATGTCTTAGTTGCATTGGACGGGCCGCCCTCAAACTTATGATCGTCCACAATCGTATCCGGGTCATATCCTCTCTCAAAGCATGGGGTATACACAAGCAATGGTTTGATCGAACTTCCCGGCTGACGGTGGCTCTGGAATGCACGATTTAAAGTGTACGACGAGAAATCCTGATTTCGTCCGCCGACAATTGCAACCACATATCCCGTACTGTTATCAATCGATACTGCGGATCCCTGCATATCGTAAGTTCCGTCATCATCCAGCTCCGTAAAGGAAGCCAGCTCATCGTCTACCGCCTGCTGCAATGCATTCTGCTTGTCCATGTCAATGGATGTATAAATCTTGTATCCGCCGGAATACAGTTTCTTCTGGCAAGACGCATACAGCTCGTCATACTCTTCGTTATAGGTTTTCTTCTCTTCCTCCGAATCGAAATAATTCTGGAACGTAAAACCTTCCTGCTCCATAAGTGCGCGTGTCGCACAATAATAGGTGTACGTATCCACATAATTATTAACAATATTCGTCGAAGTCTTCTTCGGTCGATTCAGCGTAATCTCTTCCTTGCAAGCCTCGTAATACTGTTCCTGTGTAATCTTGCCGTCATCCCACATATTCTGCAGAATCAGATTCCGTCGCGTAATCGTATGGTCCATATTGGTCACCGGATCATAGTAGGACGGGCTGTTCGGGATCGCACATAAGAACGCCACCTGCGAGAGATCCAGATCCTTGAGATCGCAGTTAAAGTAACCCCTGCAAGCCGCATCAATACCATAATATCCATTTGCGAAATAGATATTGTTCAGATAAAATTCAAGAATTTTCTCCTTGGAATACCGCTTCTCCAGTTCCATTGCAAGGAATATCTGCTTAACTTTGTACTGCCACGTCTTGCTCTGCTCCATATACATCAGCTTCGCCAGCTGCATCGTGATCGTACTTCCTCCCTGCGTTACTCTTCCCGCCTGCAGGCGCGCTTTGACCGCACGCATAATTGCCTTAAAATCGACTCCGTTATGCCGGTAGAATTTCTTATCCTCGATACTGATGATCGCAGTCACAAATGACTTTGGAATATCTTCATATTTGACATACTGCGCATCCTTGTCGCCTTTGCGTTCCGAGATCAGATTCCCATTGGTATCATAAACCGAACAGGTCTGTGACGGGACAAAAAGCGATTCATCCGAGTCTGCCACCTCTTGGATCGCCTCTTTGCGGATCTGTTGCACCTCGTCTGCATAACCGCCAAAAAAATACACTCCGGCAGCACCGAGCACAAGCAGCATAAGCACAATCTGCAGTTTTATTACAAACCAGAAAAAGCGATGTTGTTTCTTTCTCTTCTTTTTTGCCATAAAATCTCCTTCTTTTATCCTCTACGGAAGATATATGAAGTATTTTATCGCTTTTATATCCCATATGCAAATTATCTTTTTATTAAGAAAAAATGAAGAGCCCCGGTTTTCCGAAGCTCTTCATAAAAAGGATAGTGTATATTATACGGTTGTCTTATGTTTTACAGAATTTTTCTCATTGCGTTTTTGTACCAATAATGTAACAGCAGACATTGCTGCGATTGCAAATCCAAATACAAGGAAATAAATGTCAAGGCTGCATTTCTGGAAGAAACACAAAACAACAAGCCCGATTACCAATACTGCCAATACGATATAATCTAACATCTTAATCATTTTTCTTTCCTCCTGTTAAAATTCCTTCTCAGCTTCTTCCGACTCCTTACGGATTCTTACGAATGCACGTACCAGACTGTATCCGCCGGCAAGTAATGTAAGGATCAGAATAATCCAGTGAATAAAGCAATTATCCTCGGCTGCTGCAAGCGGTGTTGCTTCATCATCGATTGTTACCGGCTGCTGCTCATCAGAATTGTTCTCCTCGTCAACATTCTGATCATTCGCTGCAAGCGGTGTCTGCTCATCATCGATAACTACTGCATCGTCCGCATTATCTGCATTTGCTGCCGCATCATTGTTGGCAACAACAATCGGAGTATTTCCGGCATTGTTGTTTACTGCTGCTGGAGCATTGTTTGCTGCATTATTTGCAACAGGTCTGTTTGCTGCAGGAGTGTTATTGTTTGCCGGTGTATTATTATTTCTGCTGGTGTTTGTATTGTTGTTTCTGTTTGTATTTCCACCGTTGTTTCCGTTATCTCCGGTGTTCGTGTTTCCACCGTTGTTTCTGTTATCTCCGGCGTTTGTGTTTCCACCGTTGTTTCCGTTATCTCCGGCGTTTGTGTTTCCACCATTGTTTCCGTTATCTCCGGTGTTTGTGTTTCCACCGTTGTTTCCGTTATCTCCGGTGTTTGTGTTTCCACCGTTGTTTCCGTTATCTCCGGTGTTTGTGTTTCCACCGTTGTTTCCGTTATCTCCGGTGCTTCCGCCCTGGTCTCCTCCGGTGCTTCCGCCCTGATCTCCTCCGGT
>OBLI01002173.1_pt1 | contig 17242 bp, 15 predicted proteins | sample 1519701 | NCBI WGS metagenome assembly OBLI01 (sample SAMEA3663005, study PRJEB22513) | pig gut metagenome | biome: pig gut; feature: pig-associated habitat; material: faeces | place: France | collected 2012 | reverse complement strand
TACTTGCTCACCTTGCATTTGAACATCCTCTAGATGACAACCATATTTTAAATTTTTGGCAGTTATTTCTTCTTTCCCATGTTTAAAAGTAAGCGTGAATTCTTGAGAGTCTTCATTAAAGAAATTCACTTCATCATTTGGATCAAACGGATTATTAATCAGTACATAACCAGCAACTAGTAATTTTCTTATCTCATCTTTTGTACTGTACTCTATTCTTTCTCCTACTTTTCCCTCTAACTCTCCTGAATTTGCAAGTTCAACCAAATTATCGTCTAGATCTACATATTTAACAACAACTGACATTACTTATTCCCTCATCTATCCTGATCAAATTTTAATAACATATTAGTAGCTTACTTATCATGCTTTTTTCCTAATCATTATCATAAAGCACCCTATATTGATAAGCAAAAGAAAATATATTTTTTATAACATTAACAGTTTCACATGAAACATCTGCAAAAGAAGTTTCAAAAAAATTAGATTTTGTGTTTTTATTAACAAACTCAAGTGTATAATAAAAGATGGTCATACTATTAATTTTGACGGAGGTTTAATTTATGACAAAGATTTTTGCTTACGCTATTCGTAAAGATGAAGAACCTTTCTTAAACGAATGGAAAGATGCACACAAGGATATTGAAGTTGAATACACTGATCAACTTTTAACTCCTGAAACTGCTAAATTAGCTAAGGGTGCTGATGGTGTTGTTGTTTACCAACAATTAGACTACACTCCAGAAACTCTTCAAGCTTTAGCTGATGCTGGCGTAACTAAGATGTCATTACGTAACGTTGGTGTTGATAACATCGACATGGACAAGGCTAAGGAATTAGGCTTTGAAATCACTAACGTTCCTGTATACTCTCCTGACGCAATTGCTGAACATGCTGCAATTCAAGCTGCTCGCGTACTACGTCAAGATAAGCGTATGGATGAAAAGATGGCTAAGCGCGACTTACGCTGGGCACCTACTATTGGTCGTGAAGTTCGTGACCAAGTTGTTGGTGTTGTAGGTACTGGTCACATCGGTCAAGTATTTATGAAGATTATGGAAGGCTTTGGCGCAAAAGTTATTGCTTACGATATCTTCAAGAACCCAGAACTTGAAAAGAAGGGTTACTACGTTGACTCACTTGATGACTTATACAAGCAAGCTGATGTAATTTCACTTCACGTTCCAGATGTTCCAGCAAATGTTCACATGATTAATGATGAATCAATCGCTAAGATGAAAGACGGCGTTGTAATTGTAAACTGCTCACGTGGTCCACTTGTTGACACTGACGCTGTTATCCGCGGCTTAGATTCTGGTAAGATCTTTGGTTTCGTAATGGATACTTACGAAGGTGAAGTTGGTGTATTTAACGAAGATTGGGAAGGCAAAGAATTCCCAGATGCTCGTTTAGCTGACTTAATCGATCGTCCAAATGTATTGGTAACTCCACATACTGCTTTCTACACTACTCATGCTGTACGTAACATGGTAACTAAAGCATTTGACAACAACTTAAAGATGATCAACGGTGAAAAGCCAGATTCTCCAGTTGCTTTGGACAAGAACAAGTTCTAAAAATCAAATTATGATAATCAAAAAAGATCTTGAGATTTTCTCAAGGTCTTTTTTCTACCCTAAAGGATTTTTTACAATGAAATTACTTCTTACTGGCGACAGCATTATTGCCCGTTCAGAAAACCATACTATCCCAGAAATTAACTTTCAATTACAAAAACTAAATTCGTATCAGATTTACAATACAGCTATCTCAGGAATTAATTCTGGTGGGCTTGCTCTCTCTTTACCCAATTTGGTATTCAATCAACCAAAATGCGATTACTTGATCATTTTAGTTGGCACTAATGACTTAGCAGTACACAAGCAAGTCCCCTTACAACAATTTGAGGATAATCTAAAATTAATTGCTTCTAGTATTATTTGGCTCTATTACCCAGGAAAAGTTATCTTAATCACTCCGCCTGCAGTTGATGAAAATAAGCAAAAAGTCCGAAATAATCTTTTAGTGCAAGAGTATAGCAACATAATTAAACGCATTGCAAATGAATATAAATTTTCGTTTATTGATCTAGCAAGTAAGATGCAGGCAAATAAAAATTTTCCAGAAATTTTCAATGGTAAAAAGAACGATGGCCTTCATTTTGGCGTTAAGGGCTATGAACTACTCGCAAAATTAATTGGTCAAAAATTAAATCAAATTTCTAATTAACTTCTGCCAGATATTCGAGTAAAGTTTAGCTAATTTAATATTAAAACGTTACTTCTAAAGAAAGGACTTTACACTGAGTTTGTGGAAAACAAAATTTGCCAAAAAAGGATTAACTTTTGATGATGTACTTTTAATTCCAGCTGAAAGTCATGTGCTGCCGAATGAAGTTAAATTAGATACTAAATTAGCGCCCAATCTTCAACTTCATATTCCACTCATTTCCGCAGGAATGGATACCGTTACCGAAGGAAACATGGCAATTGCCATGGCCGAAAATGGTGGCTTAGGGGTTATTCATAAAAACCTTTCAATCGAAGCCCAAGTTGAAGAAGTTAAAAAAGCTAAAGGTAAAACTGTAGACCCTAACTTACCTCACCCTGCAGTTGATGATCAAGGTCGTCTCTTGGCTGCAGCTGCTGTTGGCGTTACAAGTGATACTTTTGAACGTGCTGAAAGTTTACTTGAAGCTGGTGCTGACGCAATTGTTATTGATACAGCCCACGGTCATTCCGCTGGCGTTTTACGCAAAATCAAAGAGATTCGTGAGCATTTTCCTAATGCTACATTGATCGCTGGAAATGTTGCTACTGGCGAAGGAACTGCTGCCCTATTTGATGCCGGAGTAGATGTTGTTAAAGTAGGAATTGGACCTGGTTCAATTTGTACTACACGTATTGTTGCTGGTGTGGGATTTCCACAAATTACAGCTATTTATGACGCTGCTAGTGTTGCACAAAAATATGGCAAGAAAATCATTGCTGATGGTGGTATTAAATATTCTGGAGATGTAGTTAAGGCTTTAGCTGCAGGTGGAAATGCTGTAATGCTCGGTTCAATGTTCTCAGGAACTACTGAAGCTCCAGGAACAATCTTTACTAATGAAGGCAAACAATTCAAATCCTACCGCGGTATGGGTTCAGTTGGCGCTATGTCTCAACAACATGGATCATCTGACCGTTACTTCCAAGGTGGAGTTAATGAAGCAAATAAATTAGTTCCTGAAGGTGTTGAAGCCTTAGTTCCTTATAAAGACGATGTTTCCAATATCATCTACCAAATTGATGGTGGTCTACGTGCCGGTATGGGATATGTGGGTGCAGGTACAATTAAAGAATTAATTGAAAATAGTCAATTTGTTCAAATTACTAATGCTGGTTTACGTGAATCTCATCCACACGATGTTCAAATGGCAAAAGAAGCTCCAAACTATGGCGGTAGCGACTTATAAAATTTAGATTTGTAATAAAAAAGCACCACAAGGTGCTTTTTTCTATCTCAAAATTCCTTCAATTTTATCGGCCAGTGCAGGATAAATTGGCAACACATTTCGATGCCACTCATTTTTATTAATTCTTAGACCAATAATTGGTACAAAATAATTTATATCATTAACTGCACTCATACTTATTTCACTAACACCAACAATGTAATTGGCTTTATCATAAACGACAGTTAACAACCCCTTCTCTTTTTGACCAGCATATAAACTACTTTGGCTTAGTTCATATTCTCTAATTTCAAAATTATCTCCATCTTCAAGAACACTATCAGGATTGATTCCGGCTTGAGCTAGTTGCGGAAAAGCAAATACTCCCGTTCCAATAGCTGGATAATTAATCGGTTGAGTAAGCCCCTTTTCAAGAGAATTAAAGAGGTATTGTGCTTGAAATTCTGCAACCGGTGTTAAGTTGGGCACATCTTGGCTTGTAACGTCTCCAATTGCATAAATATTCTTAACGTTTGTTTGAAGGTGGCGGTCTACATCAATACCTCGAGTTGAATAATCAATTTGAGCAGCTGATAAATCTAGTTTTTCAATATTCGGCATCCGTCCACTCGCATTCACTACATAGTCAGTTACAATTGGACCGTCTTGATTCAATTCAACAACATATTTATCGCTTAATCGAGTAATTCGAGTTGGCTCCGTTTCAAATTCAAATTGAATGCCTCGTTGCTTCATTCTAACTACTAATTCACGACTATATTTTTGATAAAAATGGCGTAACACCCGATCTCCTCTGACTAAGATTGTTACTTGACTACCAGCAGCAGCTAAAAATGTCGCTAATTCCATTGCTACATAACCACCGCCAATAAAAGTAGTGTGTTCAGGTAATGTGCCTAAAGATAAAACATCAGAACTATCGTGTAAGAACTTCGCTCCTGGAATTGAGAGCTCATGGGGCCTTCTTCCGGTAGCAATTATAATTCTATTTCCCTGGAAATATTGTCTATTTACTTCAATTGTTTGTCGATCAACAAAATGGGCACTCCCGCTAATTACATCACTGATTTTACTAATATTTTTTCTTGTTTCATTTGGCCAGCTAGCAAATCTTTCTTTCTTTTCCTTCATTAACTGGGACCAATTTAGTTTTCCAATTTGAGATATTATCCCCTCTTTCTCAAATTGACGACTAGATAAGATTGCTTGAACAGCACCGTCTAGATATATTTTCGGTTCACATCCAACGTTGGGACAAGTTCCACCAAATAAGCCGCTTTCTACAACCAAAATAGATTTATGTTGTGTAGCCAAGAGCTTAATTAATTGATATGCAGCAGGACCTGTTCCTAAAATTATATAATCATATTTTTTCATAACATTGCCTCATATCTTTCTTTCATTTTCAGTTTATCAAAAAAATATATGAAATCGTTATTATTAGCACTTGGATTTTTTATAAAAAATAACAAAAAATAGTCTTAGGGATATCTCCTGTACCCAAGACTACTCATGATATATTTAAATATTGCATTTTTAATTAAAGTTATCTAATAACCTACATCTTAAACAAAGTTTTAACTTTACGAGTATTTCTTACTGAAAAGTATTCAATATCTCCGTTTATAAAAATTATTTTTTTCTCTTTCAAATCAATATTTTGTACATTATGCGGATTAATCACACAAGATTGACTAATTTGTACCAGTTGACTGTATATTGTTGGAATATCTTTTAAACTACCAATAAATTCTGCCCAGCCTGTCTTCTTTACTAATTGTAGTTTATGACCAACATTCGTAGTTGTAATGTAAATCACATCATCTAAACTTATATTCTTTATTTCTTGACCAAATCGATAAGAAAACGTATTTCTTTTTATATAATCAAACTTTGAAATTTTATCTATTGCATTTTCAATTGCATACAATATACGCGCACGGGTTTTATCTAAATCACTACTTTTAACAATAAAGTCTATTGCGCCTAATCTTCGTTCAAACGTTAAAAATGCCATATCTTCATGGCTAGTAATGAAAATCAATTGGGCTTTTTTATCTTTTTCCTTAATGACTTCACCTAGATCAATTCCATTTTTTTCATGTAACTTTTTACCAATCTCTATATCAAGAAAATAAATTCCGGCACTTATATGTGTATTTTCAATATATGATGTTGCCTCTTCATAGCTACTAGCATTCTTTACAACATCAAATTCTATTTTTTCTTCATCGCTTAAGATTATGCTAGCTTTTTCTAAACAATCATTTATAAATTTTATCTGTTGTAAATCATCATCACATATAAAAACTGAATACTTAATTTTAATTCCTCCTTACTTAAATATAACCAAATTAAACGTAAACCATCCTGCTTCTGTATTAATATCCACCATCATATTGTTTGGATATTTTTCAACAATCTTTAAAACATTGTTTAATCCTATGCCTGAATGATTTTCTTTTGTTGTATGTCCCATCTGGAAGACCTCATTTTTATTTATCTCTTTAGCTATAGAGTTTCTAATTATGAATTCCAAATTACCATTATTCTGATAAAGCATAGCTTCAATTTTAGGATCTTTCTCTTTTTTCGTAGCTTCAATAGCATTATCAAACGTAATTCCCAGAATTCTAACCACATCCATATGTTCGGAAGAAGATAAAAAAGGAAAAGTATTTATATCTTTTTCGCAACTAAATCTATATTTTATTCCATTGTTAAACATTTTAGACAGTTTCGTTATTATAATACTTTTTACAAGCTCATCATGAATATGGTTTACGTCTTTAAATTTACTTAAGGCGTCTGAATCAAAATGCTCTTTAGTATATTCATCAAGTTGTTTTATTAACACTTTAGAATCTTCTTTTTGCGCACTAATTTTCAAACTATTTAAAATATTCCGATAATCATGTTTAAATCTACGGAGTCTATCTTCGTCTTTTTCCAACGAATTAGCGTATTCTTTTAACTGATTATTATTACGTTGTAATTGCGCATTTTGCTTTTTTAGATAATTTTGTTCAGCTTCATTTAGTATATTTTTACTTGTTCGTACACTGATTTTTACATTAACGATAGTATATACTCCTTGAATTATCAAAATTCCTATTAAGATAACCAAGGCCGTAGACAAAGTCTTTTCAATGCTAGCTATTATATAGGCAATAATACTTGAAATATATAGATAAATAGCAGAATTTAAGAGAATATTTTTATTCCTACCACTAATTAACTTATTAATCTTTTTAGCGTAATAACTAATAAAAATATATGATAGTAAAACTAAAAAGATGTAGATTACTGTACTAATCTCTGCACTCATATCAAATAGCTTACCAAAAAAACTAACTACTATATTGTTGCCCAAGTCAATAATTCCAATAATTAATGCGCCAGTTAAAAGCATTCTATAGTCTTTTTTTGATCGAGAGCATACTAAAATAAGAAGCCCCATTTCTATTATTGTGGCAAGAGCGTCAAAAGGAGGAAAAGCTATTAAATCTGTGACTATTTCTTCAAAAACTGTCACCAAAAAAATAAGTAAGATCAAAATCCTACTTATTTTTCCTTTTGTCTTAAATTTAATAATTTTAAAGTAGTTAACGAAGTCTACTAATGGCGATAACAATAATAGAATCACATCGAGAATAGTTGATAACATCTTTTAAAATCCAAAATATTTCTTTAAAAATTTAGTTAATGACTTTTCCTTAGATGATCCTTGCGAAAAGAAACTTACATTGGGATTAAATCCCAATACGCCTTGGAAGCTAATTAAATTTCTTTTTTTACTCATTTAGTCTCTTCCCTTCTAGATTTAAATTTTAGATTACGTTTATATGCCAAAAAGCGCAACAAAAGTTACGCTTTTTTAAATACACTAAAATTAACCAAACAAGGTAATAATTTTATTCCAACAAATAACAGAATTATAAGTATTGTGGTTATGAGTACTACCACCTTTTTTTCTAAAGCTTACAAATGGGCTTGCAGCTTGTAAGCCAAGTAATGATTGTTTTTCATCATTTTGCATATTTATTCACCTCCTTCAAATAGAGAAAAGTTAGTGCTATGAACAAGTGGTATCCACTTTCCCCAATTATTCTCTTTAATTCCCTGAAAGACAGTTAGCATCCCTATTGCACCAGATGCTAAGTCCATTGAATTCTTTAATCCATATGGTCCCGGAACTAAGATTTGATCTTCTTCTATATCAAGATAGTTGTTTATTAAGTCTATTTTTTTAGCAAGGTAATTTGGATAGCCATAATTTTTGGCTGCAAGATCCACTAGCATTAATCCACCAAAACCATCAAATAGACCATTCATGTAAGTTAAATTAACATCTAAAGTCTCTATTAATTTATTAATAAGTGGCCTAATTTCATTCGAAACAATCTCATCATACATAAATTCTAATAATACTAGGGCCAGGCCAGCAGTGCCACTATTAAGATATGGAAAATATGATTCTCTACCTAAAGCAGTTCCGGCTAAATATACCCCATCATTAAAGCTGAGATGTACTGCAACAAAATTATTAATTTCTTGCTTTACAATTTTAATTAAGTTTGAATCATTAAAATATATTCCTACTTTTTCTAAAAATAATAGTAGGCCTAACTTTCCATCCAATATTCCTAGAGTTTGACAAGCCTTATAATGACTTGTTACAATGCTTGCAATTTTTTGAACTTCTACCTTTTGCTCTTCTTGTTTATTAGCTTGATACAAAGCTAGTTTAGCTAATCCAATTCCAGCTAATCCACTTTTTAAAGACATATCGTGTATTTTAGTTGCATCAATATTGTTAATTATTTGTTCACCAATTTTTTTATCAAACCAGTTATAAATAAGTGAACCAATTCCCGCTGCTCCAGTAAACAAACCATTATCTTTACTACCTATTTGGACAAGTTGATCTTTACTATTTAAATATAAATTAGTATATAAACGAAAAATTGGCTCTGTTTTTTCTTGTTCAACTAACCCGAGCCCCATCAAGCCGTTTAATACATTAATCTTTCCAGTCGAAGACAGAAATTGTTCAATATCTCCGTTAATAGTCGATTGTGTATCGTCTATATTACTTACTATCCCCCGCTTTAGCTTCGTTATATTTTCATCCAAAGTTCCTAGCATAACAGGATTAGTAGGAACATTGTCATTTTTATGATTAATATGTCCTCTTTTAAAACATTCTAATTTAAATTCTTGGAGGAATTTTTTTACTTCTTCTCGATACTTCATCCAATTTAGATCTCTATATTTCTCGTTATATGTACTCAAGGAATCAATATCAATCAAGGGCTCTAAAGCATATCTAATAGTTTTATATGTTGCCAGCCAATCTGCTTGTTCATACGTACTAATAACCATATTTGAATCTACAAATCCTACCGTCTTTAGACCAGGATCATACTGAGCCATAAGTTCATTAGCTTGTTCTAAATCTATTAAAAGAACTTGATTTTTACTTTCATTTATCAGAATATTGTCTGGCTGTAAATCTCCTACTGCTACTCCTCGTTCATGAACATCATCTACGGCAGTCACTAAGTTTTTAGCTATAGTTTTAATCTTTTCTACATAGTATGCTTCATCACCATGAACAGGGAATTTATTGCCTATATAATCTCCCAAATTTTCTAACGGTAAATAATCTTCAACTAAATAATTGTGTATCCATACTTGAAAATAATCTTTAATATTTACAACATATGGAGAATCTTTCAACTTGTTTAAAAAGGTAGCTTCATGCTTAATTCTTGAAAAACCATCTTGGAGATGAGAATCTATTCCAGCATTTTTTCTTCCTTCTTTGATAACATATTTTCGTTCTCCACACTGTCCTAAATATACCCCACCTGCATTACTAAAATGCAGAGCACTAGAAATATTGTAGCTATCTAATTTATCTTTATTAACTATTTTATTCGATTTATCTTTTGTAGCTTTTTCAAACGGATCTTCAACAAAATCTGGTTTCTTATAAAATGGTAATCTTTCATCAGGAATTAGATTTCCTTGCTGATCCCTAATACATAATTCCCCATTATTATTTTTAATTTCTTTAAAACCACCATAACGATAATAAATATTTGTTTCTTGATATCTTTTATCTGACAGAATATATGGACCAATTTTATATGGTTGCAATAAAATTTTTAATTTTTCTACTATTTGCTTAAATTGAGTTTCATTTTGAGGATAGATAGTTATAAATTTTCCTGCAGAAACTCTATCTGCCGATTTAGAATTTTTTATTAACCATTCCTCATAGCTGTTAGTTACTTTAAAACAAATATTATTTGCAAATAAATAATCACAAGCAGTATTAATCATCAATTGTAACTCTGCTTTATCATAGCCTGCCGACAAATGTATTTTCCAACCTTGAGTTGGTAATTTTACGCTAAGTTTTCTTAAAAAAGTCCAATGTTTATCTTTATATATTTTCCATTCCTTAGATGGTGGAGTAATATTAAAATTATCCACGGTATTGGATGGATCAATAAAGAAATTATCTTTATCATTTAAAAATGGTAAATAATCTTGAATTGTATACTTCATAATTACTCTTTAGATATAAACTGATCATTCACAAACGTTTTATATTTTTCAACTTTTCTTAGAAGCTCTTCATGCGTCCCTGCTCCTAAGATTTGATGATTATCAAGAAAATAAATCTTATCTGCATTTACAATTGTAGAGAGCCTATGAGCTATTACTATTAATGTCTTTTTTGATGATAATTCATCTATTGAACTTAAAATTTCCGATTCAGATTCAGGATCTAAATTTGATGTAGCTTCATCAAAAATAATAAACGGTGTATCTCTCAAATATGCTCTAGCAATTTGAATTTTTTGTCGTTGACCACCTGATAACTTTCCACCGTTTTCACCTACGTCAAAATCTAATTTTCCAGGAAACTTATCTATGTCTTTACTCATAGAAGCAACTTTCAGCGCTTGATTTAATTCTTCTTCACTTGGCTTATCGATTAATCCAAAAGTTAAATTATCTCTTATACTTCCTGAAAATATACTATTTTCTTGAGTAACTACACTAAACAAACTACGCCAACTAGCTAAGGAATAATCTTTACTATTTCTTCCATTTAAAAATACCAGTCCATCATATTTTTCTTGGAGTCTAGTTAAAATACTAATTAGCGTCGTTTTTCCAGCTCCTGAAGGTCCAACGATAGCAATCTTTTTTAATGAATCAAAAGATACCGATACACGTTTTAATACCAGTGAGCTCTTCTTCCCATATTTAAATGAAATATTTTTCATCTCTATATATGGTTCTTTTATGCCATTGATGTCTTTTCCAGTTACTTTTTCCTCTGTAGTATTCATTATTCGGCTAATTACCTTAGATGCACCTTTAGCTTCGGAATAACTAACATAAAAATTGGCTAACGTATTTATTGGAGTAATAATTTCAAATATGTACATCATAAATGATGCTAAAATTCCCATTGAAAGCGTATGTTGTGATACTCTAGTACTTCCATAAAGTACAATTATTAAGAAAGCCAAAAGTGTAAACATTGTCTGAATTGGGCCAGTTATGCTAAAAATTTTATCTATTTTTTTTGATAATCCATAAATGTTATTATTTATCTTTTTAAACTTATGTTTTACTTCTTTTTGAGCATTATATAGCTTGATAATTTGAATATTTTGAATATTTTCAGTTATTACCTGCGATAATTTACTCAGATAGTCCTGAATCAAGAATGAATAACCTTCATTTATTTTTCCTAAAGGATAAGCAATAATCGCTACTATAGTAAAAGAAAGAACAATTACTAATGTTAACTTTAAATCCAAATATAATAGAATACCTATACTTCCAATAAGCGTAATGATACTAACTATTGCATTTGGAACTTCATTAGTAGTAAATTCTTTTATAATTAATGAATCGTTTATAATCCGACTTACTAATTCTCCGCTTGCATTTTCTTTATAAAAAGAGATGGGCAATTTAAGCAATTTTTCTTCTATATTTTCACGAATATCTCTTATTCTTCTGTCACCAGACACACTAATTAGATACATACTTACTGCATTTACAATTGATCCCATCATTAATACAGTAAGAATTGGTAGCAGAGAATCAAATGACATTAGACTTGTAGCTCTAACATCAATAAATTGTCTAACGAAAAGTGGTAAAATCAAATTGCATACACTTCCCGCAACGCTTAATAGAATTGCAATTAACAATAAAACATCTATTTTAAATAAATAAATTCTATCCCTTTTCATTAGTCCCAATATACATTCGGCAGACGGTGCTTACCTCTTTTATTAAAACAAAATACGCTAATTCTTTTAGATTCCAATAATCCAGTCGCCTGCATATTAGATGTTTGACTTCCTTGTAACTTTAGAACTTCATAGTTTTGCATGTTAATGCCTCCTCACTATTTTTGAAATTGATTCCAACAAATAATAGTCGTTGTTACTCTTCTTTTTTCTTTGGAGCTCCCATATATTCCGTGTGTGCAGTCCGATTTACAGCTTGTAAATTAATAATTGGTAACATCTTTAGCTTTTCCTTTCTGCTAAATTCTAAAATCTTTAAGCCAACCTAAACTAAAATCGTGAAAACAAATTAAACTTCTTCTAGTTCCTTTAGAACCATCTTTTTTAATCGTCTTTTGCTTTGTCTTTTTATTTTGCAATTTTAAAATCGAGTTAAAAAAATCATCCATAAAATCTCTTCTCTCTAAACTTTTATATTTATGCTTATACTTTATCATGTTCTCTTAAATAATTATTAAAAACACAAAATCGATCAAAATAGACCCAAATTCGTAAAAGAGTAATTACTTTTTTCTAAAATTTTTTATCTCAATTTTTTATAAAAAATAACAAAAAACTAATTTTTTTGCGTAATTAATATTGTATTGTAAATAACCAAAAAAGACTCCATTCATATCTCGTATTTTTCATATATTCTCATTTGGAACCTACTATCCTATTTACAATATGCAAAAAGCAGCTTTACAGCTGCTTTTATTTTTTACTTTCAATTTTTAAAATTTGAGGTTTTTTCCTTTTAACTGACTTTACTCCTAAAATATCTAACAAGAAGGTAAAGATCGGTACTCCTACGATTAATCCCCATGTTCCAAGGAAATGTTCCCCTGCAAGTAAAACAACAAACGTATAAAAGATTGGTAGTTCGGTCTTACTCGACATAAACTTTGGATTCAAAATATAGGCTTCAATGGCATGAATAATCATAATCACAATAAAGATATAGATTACATATCTCAGGCCTCCAACTGAATAAGCAACTAAACTTAGGGGAATTAAAGAAATAATAACTCCAGCAACTGGGATTAAGCTAAGAATAAATACCATCAATCCTAGAGCTATAATTTGCGGCATTCTCATAATAATTAAACAGATCATTGTCATCGCAGTATTACATAAAGCAATAAAAAATTGCGCTTCTAAGACAACACCAAAAGTATTAACAAACTTATTGCCAAAATATGCGACATCTTCAAATACCCAGGATAAGTGACGACTCTGCAAAAAAGTATGAGAGAATTCAGTCATTGAATTAAGCTCAATCGTATAGAAAAAGCTCATGATCAGCGACATAAAGAACGCTATAGTTAATGTTCCAAAATTAGTTAAAGCATGAACTAGAATAGTTACACCATGTTTTGCCTGTGTTGTAATTTCACTATTGCTAATGTAATGACTTAAGTAGCGTGATACCCAGTTCATATCATCTGATTGATAGAATTTGATCAGAGAATGACTCATTTTTACAATTTGCTTAATTAAAATTGGCACATAGATCGTAATCGCAAAGTAAATAATCGCAATTACTAAGAGATAAGCAAGAACTACAATTACCTGCGCGGGTAAGCTAGGAATTTTCTTTTGAGTAAATCGAATTAAATGCACAATTAAATATGTAAAAATAAACGTTAGCAAGATGGTGTTCATCATCGAGCGAGCTGCATATAGAACCAGAATAATTAAACACAGAGTCACAAGACGATGTACAGTTGTATTTTCTTTAAATTTATCCCAAGCTTGTCCCATTTAGTCTACTTGCCTCTCTATTTTTTACTTAATTATACACTTATCTTTTTCCTAAGAGCTTTGCAGTAAACTTTTAATTACCTATAAGAATGCTATAATAGCTATATATAGCGAATGAAAGCGGTATCTAAATGAGAAAATTGTGGTGGCTAGCAAACATTTATTGGATAATTTTGATTATGTATGGAGGCGGTAAATTCTTTACATATGGTTTTGATACCTCTGAATTAGGTGAAACAGCTAGTTATGCCTTAATTCTCTTAGTGCTCATCTCTACTAGCGTGCTAATTATCGAATTTCAAGCCGCATGGGGTATCTGGCTTCACAATTTTGATAAAAAGAAGCATCATGATAATAAGATTTAAAAAAGAAGATGCTTCAAACATCTTCTTTTATTTTGTTATTATAGCCATAAAAAATTAATAATCTGCTTCTCTACCTGCTTATTATAAGTTAATTGACCATGTTCCGCATTCTTGCCAGTTATTGTGACTACACGATAGCTTTTAGCCATAGGAGCAACTAAGTATTCTAATGAAAGAGATGAAGCATTTTTTACAATCCCATCCGAATTTCCACCAATATTACCAATAATGTTTAAGACGTCTATTTCTTTGTTTGGATAAAGAGTTCGTAATTTTGTCATTTCACGATAGGTGGCATTCATTTTATTTGGCCTTCCTTCATTATCAACTCGAAGATTAGGAGGTTGTCTAATAGCAATTGGCAACTGCTTAAAATCAAGTCCATCAAAATGTCCACCAATTGAAACTTGCTTATTTAACCTTGGTAAATTTGGATTGTGAGCAGCTTGCAATAGATAATACATAATTGAAGTATTTCCCAGGGAATGTCCCACCATATTTATCTTTTTAATTCCATACTCATTTTGTAAAGTCTGAACTACATTTCTGGCGTAACGTCCATTTTCTTTAAAATTAAGTTGAACGTTATTTCGATAGTTTACCTCTACAATTGGATTAACAGCGTTATTTGGAATAGTACCAATCAGTTTAACCTTTCCATTCGCATTTACATCGGCTCTAATGACCGAATTAGTCACTCCAGCTTCTTGAGCAGCTTTTACCATATTCTCTTCTCCATGATAATTACTTAGTCCACCATGGAAAAATAATGTTGGAATTACATTGAGATTGTTTTTCGGCGTTTCACTTTTTTCAACATAGTATTTATGTGCTGCATTAGCTCTATTAGGTTTGTTTTGAAAACTGCATCCTGTCAAAACTAACGCTAATAACGTAATTAAAGAGACTAGTTTTAGTTTCACTCTTATCTCATCCCTTCATTTTCGCAACTTAAAATTTATCAAATAATTATTATGAATTTCTATAATTTATCCTAAACTATGCTTAATTCTTAACTGAAAAGCAAATCATAGATTGCCTGATTTAACGGATGCTTGAGAATCAGATTCATTCCAACTGTACTCTTTTGCTTTAAACCTATTTTTTCTTCTTTAACAGAATCCTTTTGGATATCGGCAGTACCTAAGTAATAAAATTCCTTTCCCGCTGCATCGCTTTGCTTAACAAATAGGTGTAATTTCATATCTTTTGTATTAAGCAGCCGTTTTACCTCATCTGAATCAATGTGACGCGGCGTACGGGTATACCAGCGCAAACTATGTCCATTTTCTAAAGTATTATGATAGCGGGCACTTCTCTTCTTCTTTGAATCTTTTTGGTAAGTGATAAAAATTGGCGTTTCTTTTTCACCAACCCGATAACCATACATTGGTGCTGAAACATCCTTAGGCCAGTTCAAGAGGCGACAAACGTCTTTACGATCGTATTGCTTATACAAAGTAAATTTTTGATCAGAATTATATTCTTTTGAAAGCGCCAAGCCTGTTTTTATGACATCTTTAAATAGGTCTTTAAATTGCTGATTAGCACTTAAGGCCTGTGAAAGTTGACTTGAAAATAGATAGTGTTTTCCTGTCTTTTCAATTAAAGGAATATTTCCATACTGCTCTTTTTTTGTTGTTTTTCCTTGTTTCACGTCAAAAAATTCTAAGGATAAAACTTTCTCAATTGAATCTAATACAGCATCATTTACGTAGCAATTTTTTCCTTTAAGTAATTGTAGATAGGATGCTTCACTTACCTTTTCTTTAATTAAACAACTTTCTAAGAGTAATAATTCATGCGGTCTTTTACCAAATAGCAACTCCTTCGTTACAAAAGATAAAACAGAACTTTGATAATCTGTTAGCTCGACGTTTTCTCCCATTTTCTTTAAAAAATCGCCATAGTGGGCTAAAAGGTGATTTTTGGCAAAAACAGTTGGAGCGGTTGTTCCATATTGATAAAAGTCATATAAAAGTGGGGCGCGACCCAGTTTTGCCTTTAAATCTTCATAGGACTTTTTCAGCTCCCGCATGCTATCTAGCTTTATTTTTTCAAGTGAATCTAAAATTCTTTGTGAAGCTACCTCAGTAAAGTTAATTGTTGAAACATCGATAACTTGCGGTAATTTACTTTCTCTAACAACTTGGTCTTTGTCACGGCTCTTATCACCATTTAAGGCAATTGGAATTAGATAATTATTCTTATAATTACCTAGGAAATCAATTACAGTTACATAGTCTTTTCCCGGAAATTTACGCAGCCCACGCCCTAGTTGTTGAATAAAAATAATACTCGATTGGGTATTTCGGAGCATCACAATCTGATTTAGGGACGGAATATCGATTCCTTCGTTAAATAAATCTACGGTAAATATATATTCTAATTCACCATTTTCTAACTTCTCAGTTACTTCTATCCGTTTCTTCTGACTGTCTTCATTAGTCAGAGCCTGTGCAGGGTGTCCTGCTTGCGTAAATAATTCTGCTAACTTTCGTGCTTCTTCTTGCCGACTGCAAAATACTAAGCCTTTAGCTTTTTTACCGCAATAGCCATAGTAATCAAGCTGCTTAAGGACGTAATCAACTCGCTTTTCAGCAACTAAGTTTTTTAATTTACTAGTTTCAGTAATTACCTCATCGCCTACCGTATAATCTTCTACTCCCACATAGTGAAACGGTGTTAACATCTGCTCATTCAAGGCATCCTTTAGCCTAATTTCATAAGCTAAGTGATAATCAAATACTTCATAGATGTTTTGCTTATCCATTCTTTCAGGTGTAGCAGTCATTCCTAGTAAAAATTTAGGCGTAAAGTGTTCTAAAATTTTTTGATAAGTTGGAGCGGCCACTCGATGGGCTTCATCAATTAAAATATAATCGAATTCTTTTGGATCCAATTTCCCTAAAATTTTGTCCTGACTTAAAGTTTGAATGGTTCCAAAAAGATACTTTTTATTAAAATCATGCTTATTTCCAGTTAATAAACCATAGTCCTCACGACTTCCGCCAATTATCTTATAAAAACTCTCTAAAGATTTTTTCGCAATTTGTTCTCGATGTACTAGATAAAGAAACTTTTTAGGTTGATATTCTCGAACTGCAAATGCTCCCAAATATGTTTTTCCAGTCCCAGTGGCAGAAACGACCAGGGCTCTTTTTGCATCCTCATTTACTAGAGCAGTTAAATTATTTAAAGCAGCTTTTTGCATCTTATTAGGCAAAATATCTTCTTTCTGATTATTTACCAAATGCATAGCTGTCTTTTTGACAGGCTGCCAATTTTTCTCATATTCTCTAATCCAGGAATTGGTAAGGGAAATA
>OBLI01002172.1_pt1 | contig 17248 bp, 13 predicted proteins | sample 1519701 | NCBI WGS metagenome assembly OBLI01 (sample SAMEA3663005, study PRJEB22513) | pig gut metagenome | biome: pig gut; feature: pig-associated habitat; material: faeces | place: France | collected 2012 | reverse complement strand
CCAGGCTGCGCGGTGCCACTTATCGAAGAAGGCCGGTTCGCCGCGTTGGACGAAGGCGCCGCTCATGATGATGACGATGGCTGCATCGGGACCGGCTGCCTGGCGGACTTGGGATATCAAATGGGCGTGACCGGTATGGAAAGGGTTGAATTCGGCGATGATGGCGATAGATTTCATAGAGCCTCCTGTATGTTCAAAAATTCACAAAATAACAGAAGTGTATAGCCTGACGAGAATTATATTATATGTTTTAAACAAAATCGTGCCAATAGTTATAAGTATACGGGGCATGGTGGGAAACGTCAATAGTATATACTCGTTCCTATCTGGATAAGGGCGAAAGTATTTGCAATTCGTCGCTTTTTTTAGGTGACGCTATAAATCTTTTATGCTATAATGAACCTAGTCTGTAGAAAGCATAAATAGGTGATTGCATGAAAGGATTGAAATTATTAGCAGTTGCGGCCATGACCGCAGCTGTCGTATTGTTGTCCGGATGCGGCAACATGACGATGCTCGAAGAATACAGTTTCGGGTATGTCCAGCTGAAAGCCGGCAATTCGGAAGTGTATGTCATGACGCCGTTCGATCTGGCACATGTAAGCCGCCAGAATGGTGAAGGCATGATGTACATTAACAACGATAAGCACATCAATGTCGTCGCTGTCTCCGAAACGGCTGGCGAAACGACGCCTGCAGCCATGGCAAAGGAATACGTTGCCATGCTGAAACAGACACCGGATGTTTCTGATCTGCAAACGAAGGTCACCGACGCGGAAGAAAGCGGCCGTAAGACCACCGTTGTCAACGCTTCCTATACGGAACCGCTCAACGGCCAGCCGGCCAAACTCACTGTGCGGAGTCTCTTCTTTGAAGATAATGGCCAGATATGGCACGTCATGTACATGTACAAAGACGGCGATGCCCTGGCTAAAGAAGTAGTTGACCACGTATTTGGCCAGCTCAAATAATTCTAAGACAAATGAAAGAGGGTAAATTTTCATGATCGTATTGGTTGTAAACTGCGGCAGCTCGTCCTTGAAGTACCAGCTCGTCAACATGGACAATGAAGAAGTAATGGCAAAAGGTTTGGTCGAAAAAATCGGCCTTCCCGATTCGCAGCTGACACACAAATGGAATGGCCAGAAAAAAGAAATCAAACAGTCCATTCCGGACCACAAAGTCGCTGTCAAACTCGTCCTCGACATCCTCACCGATGCTGAATGTGGCGTCATCAAATCCATGGATGCCATCGATGCTGTCGGCCACCGTGTCGTCCATGGCGGCGAAGAATTTGCGGCTTCCACGCTCATTACAGATGAAGTCATGAAAGCCTTGGAAAAATGCTCGGCTATGGCTCCGCTCCACAATCCGCCTAACATCATCGGCATCAACGCTTGCAAAGCTATCATGCCTGGCGTTCCTCAGGTCGGTGTCTTTGACACGGCTTTCCATCAGACCATGCCGGCTAAAGCCTTCATGTATGGCCTGCCGTATGAACTTTACAAAGAAGACCACATCCGCCGTTATGGCTTCCACGGCACGAGCCATCGCTATGTCGCTGGCGAAGTCGCTAAAGTTATGGGCGTACCGGTTGAAAAACTGCGCATCATCAACTGCCACCTCGGCAACGGTTCTTCCCTGGCTGCCATCAAATATGGCAAATGCGTCGACACGACTATGGGCTTTACACCGCTCGCCGGCGTCCTCATGGGCACCCGCTGCGGCGATATCGACCCGGCTATCGTCCTCAACGTCATGGACAACCACAACCTTTCGACGAAAGAAATGGATACGCTCATGAATAAGAAATCCGGCGTCCTCGGCATTTCCGGCGTTTCCAGCGACTTCCGCGACCTCGGCCAGGCTGCTGCTGAAGGCAATGAACGCGCTCAGCTCGCCCTCGACATGTTCCATTATCAGGTCCGCAAAGAAATCGGTGCTTTCGCAGCCGCTATGGGCGGCGTAGACGTCATCACCTTCACGGCTGGCGTCGGCGAAAACGGTATCGAAGACCGTGCTGCCATTGCAGAAGGCCTGGAATACCTCGGTGCTAAACTCGACCCGCAGCGCAACGACGTCCGCGGCAAAGATGCCCTCATCAGCACGGACGATTCGACGGTCAAAATGTACGTCATCCCGACGAACGAAGAAATCATGATCGCCCGCGATACGAAGGAAATCGTATCCAAACAGTAATGACTCAAGTGCGTGCCCGCAGAGGGAGTGAATACGGTGAAACTACTATACTGGGACATTGACGGAACCTTATTGAATACAGGCCGGGCCGGCTTATATGCCATTGAAGAAGTCTTCCATGACCTCAAAGGCACGGACGTGCCCGTGCCCAAAATCGCCGCCGGCGGCCGGACGGATAATTTCATCTGCCAGCAGCTCTTGTACAAAGCGACGGGCATCATGCCGACAGACGAAGAAGTCCACGCTTTTTGCCGGGGCTACGAAAAGAAGCTCCTCAAATGGCTGAAGCGCAAGGCTGACGAAGGCGTCGTCCTGCCTCAGGTAGAAGCGAACCTGGCCTTTTTCCAGCAGCGCAAGGAATATAAGCAACTCCTGCTGACCGGCAACAGTGCCACTGGCGCCCGCATGAAGATGGATGTCTTCGGCCTGTCCCAGTATTTCGATTTCCCTCATTCGGGCTTCGCCTTCAACTATTACTATCGCGATGATCTGGCCCGCAATGCCCTGGCCATTGCCAAGAAAGCCTGGGGCGACGCCATCGAGATGGCTTATGTCATCGGCGACACGCCTTATGACATCCAGTGCGGCAAGGCCATCGGCGCCCGCACGGTCAGCGTGGCCACCGGCCGCTATTCCTATGAGGAACTGGCTCAGTGCGCGCCTTGGAAGCTGCTCCATTCCCTGCCGGAACCGGAAACCTTCCTGAAAATCATCGAAAATTAAAAAGAAGTTCAAAAAAGACCCGGACTCATAAGGAGTCCGGGTCTTTTTCGGGTTCTTCGATGCGCCAGGTGTTTTCCAGGACGCGGAAATTGAGGCGATGCCATTTTTTTTCGATATCATCCAGTGTTTGTGAAGCAGAATATAACATATTATTTTGTTTTTTAGCCTGCTTTTCCAGCTGGGCGATGCGGACACGCTGCATGGAGATCGTGTCTGCCAGCTCATAGACCTGGAACTGGAGGGCGGCGATCCACAGGAACTCCAGAAGGGCGACGAGGACGACGCACTTCTGGGCCTTGGGGAGACTGCGCCAGGCCTGGCAGAAACGGCGGCGCAGGTGGGAAAGGGCGGCACAGCCCTGCTGTTCCTTTTGGCGGAGCCCGGCCAGAAAAGCCGGGGACTTATGTCTGTCCATAGCGCCTATAAGTTGGAAATGACGCGGGCCTTATTGCGGACGAAATCGAGCCATAACTGAGCGGCATGGGAGAGGTAGTGGCCCCGTTTCCAGATGACGTAGAGGACATGCATGATTTCCGGTTCGACCAGGGGACGGACGACGACCGATTCCGAGACGCGAGGGTTCGTTTCCTTCGTCGGGCACAGGCGGCTCGGCAGGAGGGCGACGCCCAGGTTGGCCACGACGGTCTGGATCATGAGGTCCCGCTGGCTCGTTTCAAAGACGATCTTCGGCTGGAAGCCGATCTTCTTGCAGTGCTGGATGATTTCGTCGTGCAGGTTGAAGTCGTCGCGGTAGAGGACCAGCGATTCATTGGCCAGCTTCTTGAGGGGAATCGTCTTTTCCTTGGACAGGATGTTGTCCCGGTGGATGATGACGTTCATCGGGTCCTGGGTCAGGAAGAACGATTCAAAATCCTTTTCCTTCGGCTGCGTGCAGACGATGCCCAGGTCGATGAGGCCTTCCTGGACGCTGATTTCGACTTTCTTCGAGCCGTGTTCGTAGAGGTCCAGTTCAATCTGCGGGTATTCCTGCTTGAAGGCACCGAGGAGGTTGGCGAAGATGGGGGCGCCCGTGATCGGCGGCAGGCCGATGAGGACCGTCCCTTGTTCCAACTTGAATTCGTTTTCGAAGTCCGTCTTCAAGTGTTCGAACATGAAGACGACGCGCTTGGCGTGGGAGAGGAAGATCGTGCCGGCATCGGTGAGTTCGACGGCTTTGGCATTGCGCATGAAGAGGACGACGCCCAATTCTTCTTCCAGGGCTTTGATGGTACGGCTGATGGCGGACTGGGAAATGTGCAGCGTCCGAGCCGCTTTGCTGAATGATTTCTTGTCGGCTACTTCGACAAAGTATTTAAGATGATGAAAATCCATACTAACACCTCCACTGATGGTGTACACCGAATCGGACCTTTAATATACACTCGATTGGTATACGTTTACAAAATAGCACTGAATGATGCATAAACTAGCATCACATTCCTATTGAATTTAGCATTACTTAGGCATATAATTAACTTGTAAGAAAAAGTTACAAAGTCGTTCGGTTTGTGATGGTCAGCAAGCTTCAAAAGGCATGTTGGTGTGCAAATCTGTAATATCACTATAATAGTATTACAGATTGAGAATATTAGCAATACTTTTTTTGAATATTGTTGAACCTTCCCACTTTTCATCGCATTTTTTTCAAGGTAGGGACGTGTATGGACGATACGTGAACAAAAGTCATCCATGGAACCTGGGTGATGGTGTCCGCGCCGCCCGTATGAGGATGCAACAGAACGTCTTTATAGCTTTCTTAAGCCTATCAGTATGGTGTTTCCATATTGAAAGTATACTTTTATTTAAGGAGCGTGTTTTATCTATGAGCAAATTTAAAACCATGGATGGTAACGAAGCAGCTGCATGGGTGTCCTATGCATTTACTGAAGTTGCCGCAATTTATCCGATCACGCCGTCTTCTCCTATGGCAGAACATGTCGATGATTGGGCAGCCGCTGACATGAAAAACATCTTCGGCCACAAAGTCAACGTTGTTGAAATGCAGTCCGAAGCTGGTGCAGCTGGCGCATTCCACGGTTCTTTACAGGCTGGTGCTTTGACAACTACGTACACGGCATCTCAGGGCTTCCTCCTCATGATCCCGAACATGTACAAAGTTGCCGGTGAACTCCTCCCGGGCGTATTCCACGTAGCTGCTCGTGCTTTGGCTAACCATGCACTGAACATCTTCGGTGACCATCAGGACGTTATGTCTGCTCGTGCAACAGGCTGCTGTCTCTTGGCCGAATCCAATGTTCAGGAAGTCATGGATCTCGGTGGTGTCGCTCATTTGGCAGCAATTAAAGGTTCCCTGCCGTTCATCAACTTCTTCGATGGTTTCCGTACGTCTCACGAAATTCAGAAAGTTGAAGTCATGGACTTCGAAAACTTCAAGAAACTCGTTGACTGGGACGCTATCGAAGCATTCCGCAAACGTGCCCTCAACCCGGATCATCCGGAAATCCGCGGCACTGCAGAAAACCCGGACGTATACTTCCAGCACACAGAAGCTTCCAACAAGTTCTATGACGCTATGCCGGATATCGTAGCTGACTACATGGACAAGATTTCTGAAATCACGGGCCGTACGTACAAACCGTTCAACTACTACGGTGCTCCTGATGCTGAATACGTTGTCGTATCCATGGGTTCTCTCTCCGACGTCGCTAAACAGACTGTCGAATACTTGCAGAGCCAGGGCGAAAAAGTCGGTGCCATCAACGTTCACCTCTATCGTCCGTTCTCCAACAAGTACCTCCTCAACGTTCTTCCGAAAACAGTTAAGAAGATTGCTGTCATCGACCGCACGAAAGAACCGGGTTCCCTCGGCGAACCTCTCTACCTCGATATCGTTGGCTTCGTAACTGAAGAAAACCTCAACATCGACGTTATCGGCGGCCGTACCGGTATGGGTTCCAAAGACGTTCTTCCGGAAGACTTCCTCGCTGTCTTCAAAGAACTCAAGAAAGAACATCCGCTCAACGGCTTCACGTTGGCTATCAACGACGACGTTACCAACCTCAGCCTTCCGCGCGAACCGAAAATGCCGCTTGACACGACAGGCCTTACGTCCTGCAAATTCTGGGGCTTCGGTTCTGATGGTACTGTCGGCGCTAACAAATCCGCTATCAAGATCATCGGCGACCACACCGACATGTATGCTCAGGCATACTTCGCTTATGACTCCAAGAAATCCGGCGGCGTAACCATTTCTCACCTGCGTTTCGGTACTCGCCCGATTGATATGCCGTACCTCATCGACGCAGCTGACTACATCGCTTGCCATCGTCAGTCCTACATCAAACGTTTTGATGTCCTCCGCGGCATTAAAGACGGCGGCACATTCATGCTGAACTGCACTTGGACTGATGAAGAACTGGAAAAAGAACTTCCGGCTCGCATCAAACGTTCCATCGCTAAACATCATGTTAAATTCTACACCTTGAATGGTGACGCTATTGGCCAGAAACTCGGCCTCGGCACTCGTATCAACATGGTCATGCAGGCTGCATTCTTCGCACTTGCTAAGATCATTCCTATCGATGATGCCGTTAAATACTTGAAAGACTCCATCGTCAAGAGCTATGGCAAGAAAGGCCAGAAAGTCGTTGACATGAACAACGGCGCTGTTGATGCTGGTATCAAAGAATTCCATGAAGTTAACTATCCGGCTTCCTGGGCTGACGCTAAAGACGAAGTCGTCGAAGGCCGCCCGGCTACGAAGTACTTCACGGAAGTTGCAAAACCGATGCTCGAACAGGTTGGCGACGATCTCCCGGTTTCCGCATTTGCTGGCCGCGAAGATGGCACCATGCCTTCCGGCACTGCTAAATTCGAAAAAGCAGGCCCGGCTCTCCACGTTCCTTCCTGGGATGCTGAAAAATGTATCGGCTGCATGCAGTGCTCCTTCGTTTGCCCGCACGCAACCATCCGTCCGGTCCTCACGACTGACGAAGAACTCAAAGCTGCTCCGGCTGGCTTCCAGACGGCTGCTAAAGCTAAATCCGGCAAACAGTATCATGTTTCCATCATCGTTGACCAGCTCGACTGCCTCGAATGCGGTTCCTGCGTAAACGTCTGCCCGGTTCAGGCCCTCACGATGGTTCCGAACACCGACGCAGAACGTCAGAAGATGGATCTCTGGTACTATGGTACGGAACAGGTTGCTCCGAAAGCTAACCCGCAGAACAAGAAGACCGTCATCGGTTCTCAGTTCGAAACTCCGCTCCTCGAATTCTCCGGCGCATGCGCAGGCTGCGGTGAAACACCGTATGTCAAACTCATCACGCAGCTCTTCGGCGATCGCATGATGATTGCAAATGCTACTGGCTGCTCCTCCATTTGGGGTGCATCCGCTCCGGTTTCCCCGTACACCATGAACGCTGCTGGCCATGGCCCGGCTTGGGCAAACAGCCTCTTCGAAGATGCTGCTGAATTTGGTCTCGGCATGTTCCTCGGCGTAGACAAAGTCCGCAAAGACTTGGCTGAAAACCTCGACGCTGCTAAAGCCGTTGCTTCTCCGGAACTCCAGGCTGCACTCAGCGACTGGGCTGCTAACATGAACGAAGGCGAAGGCTCTCGTGAACGCGCTGACAAACTGACAGCTCTCCTCGAAAAAGAAGCTGCTGGCAAACCGGTTCTCGAAGACTTCCTCGCTAAGAAACAGTTCTTCGTTAAACGTAGCCAGTGGATCATCGGTGGTGACGGCTGGTCCTACGATATCGGTTACGGCGGTGTTGACCACGTCCTCGCTTCCGACCACGACGTCAACGTCCTCGTCCTCGATACTGAAGTTTACTCCAACACTGGCGGTCAGTCCTCTAAAGCTACCCCGACTGCAGCAATCGCTCAGTTCGCTGCTGCCGGCAAACGCACGAAGAAGAAGGACCTCGGCATGATGGCTATTTCCTACGGCTATGTATATGTAGCTCAGGTAGCTATGGGTGCTGATAAGAACCAGCTCATGAAAGCTATGACGGAAGCTGAAGCTTACCATGGCCCGTCCCTGGTTATCTGCTACGCTCCTTGCATTAACCACGGCATCCGTAAAGGCATGGGCAAGAGCCAGCTCGAAGAAAAACTCGCTGTCGAATGCGGTTACTGGGATCTCTTCCGTTACAACCCGGATCTCAAAGCTCAGGGCAAGAATCCGTTCAGCCTCGACTCCAAAGAACCGGATTACAGCAAATTCCAGGAATTCTTACAGGGTGAAGTTCGTTATGCTTCCCTTAAGAAAGGCTTCCCGGAAGAAGCAGACGCTCTCTATGCTAAGACAGAAGCAGACGCTAAAGCTCGTCGCGAATCCTATGTACGTTTACAGAAGGGTTTTGAAGACTAATTTGATTGCACTCGCTGCATGAGAATAGAAGAAAGGCCCCGCATGAAGGTTTCGACCCTCATGCGGGGTCTTTTTTATTGCCATCCTTTCTCCATAGGTATATAATAAAGCGTGTTTTTAAGAACCACTTAGAAAGGGGCCTTTCTGTATGTCATCTAAATTGGGTACGTTATGTATTGTCCTAACGGCCATAGCCTTTGGTACGATGGAAATTTCCTTGAAGATTGCCGGGACGGCATTTACGCCTTTCCAGCTGACCTTTCTCCGGTTCCTCGTCGGCGGGCTGTTGCTCATGCCGCTGGCTGTCCGCGATGTGAAGAAGCGCAGCATCCACCTCAATCGTTCCGATTGGGGGTATTTGGCTGTCCTTGGGCTGGTCAACATCTGTTTCAGCATGATCCTCTTCCAGATCGGGGTCAACATGGCCAATGCCGGCCTGGCAGCCATTGTCTTCTCCAGTAATCCGATTTTTGTCATGATTTTCTCGTATTTCATTATTCACGAAGCCTTTACCCGAAAGAAGGCCATTACCCTGGTCTTGAGCCTTATCGGCCTGGTCATCGTCGCTAATCCCATGGCTATTATCCGCAGCGGCAATATCGGCTTGCTCGTATCATTGGCAGCTGCCGTTTCCTTTGCCCTTTACACGACGCTGGGGAAACTGCGTATTGAAAAACTGGGCGGCAATGTAGAAAATGCCTTCAGCTTTCTTATCGGCTGCGTCTTTCTGTTTTTCATCCTCTTGTTCCACGGCGATCCCATTGTGGCCGGTATTGATTCTCATACCGTGTGGTCCCTTATTTACTGTTCCTTAGTCGTCACCGGTTTTGGCTACCTGTGCTTCATGAAAGCCATCGAACTGACAGGGCCGTCCAATGCGTCCTTTGCCTTCTTCATTAAGCCGATTATCGCCTTGATCTTGTCGGCCATCATCTTGTCGGAACCGATTACGGTCAATGCCGTTGTCGGCTTGGCGCTGATCCTTCTGGGCTGCACCATGGCAGGGCCGATTGAACACCTGCTCTTCCGCCACCATGCTATCGGCGAAATCGAAGGCCGCGAAAACCATCCGGCTTGGATCAAGGAAGATACAGAAAGCCCCTTGGTCATTACGATTTCCCGTGAATACGGCAGCGGCGGCCGCAATATCGGCAAACTCGTCGCCCGTCAGCTCGGCATCCCGTATTACGATACGGAAATCCTCAATTTGACCCGCAAAGAGCATCCTCAGACCTTCGCTGCTTGGTGCAAAGACCGCAAGCGTCTCCTCGGGCCCTTGCTGACCAAGGTCTATGATGATTACATCCACTATGCATCGGGCTATGAATCGAAGCAGCAGGAAATGTTCCGCGATGAAGCGGAAGTCATCCAGGGCCTGACGGCTGGGAAATCCTGCGTCATCGTCGGCCGCCTGGCCAACTACATCCTGCGCAAACGGCCGAATACGTTCAACGTCTTCATTTCGTCCGACCCGGACTGGGCCATCCAGCGCATCATGCTCCGGGAACACGTCGATGCCGACAAGGCGCGGAAAATCCGCAACCACGTCAATCACGAACGGCGCGACCACTGCATGTACTGCACCGACTCCTATTGGGGCTATGGCGCCAACTACGACTTGAGCCTCAAGTCCAGTGACTACGGCGTCGTCAAGACCGCCGACCTCATCTTGCAGGCCGCTCAGCACCGCCTGACCATCTCCAAAGAGGACATCAACCCCGCAGCCGACCACAACGCCATCTCCACACCGGCGGCAGCGGCCGAATCGTGAGTTTGTAGTAGGGGCTGTCGCACGAAGGTTTTTGCCATCATGCATGGCCCTTTTCTGATGTTTGAGGCAATGGCTTTTAAAGTTTGTCCCATCCACATCAAACTTTAAACTTCAAACTCCAAAAAGCGCTGTCTTTATACGACAGCGCTTTTTTTATACTTCAAATTTAAACAAATCTTAAATTTTCTCAAAATTAACAAATAATGGCAAGGAGCGATAGATTTAGTCTTTATTTTGAGAATAGAAAGTGATAAAATAAGAGATGACTTATTGATAGTGATTATTCCTGAGAATGTGTTGTGATAGCTATGGAGAAACGATGGCAATTTGGCCGTCCGGACAGCGGGCTCATACAGGCTTTGACCGAACAATTACATATCTCTCCGGTCTTAGCACAGGTACTGGCCAATCGCGGCATTGCCGATGCCGGCGAAGCCAGTCATTTTCTTCATGATACCCTGGCCGATATGGCTGACCCTTTTTTGATGAAGGGCATGGACGCGGCCGTGCAGCGGCTGGAACAGGCCATAACCGAAAACCAGCGCATCGTCATCTACGGTGACTATGACGTCGACGGCATTACGTCGACGTCTCTTGTTTATTCCGTCCTCCGCGACCTGGGTGCGTCGCCGCAGTTCTACATTCCTGAACGGGAGAGCGAAGGCTATGGCCTCAACGAAGGGGCCCTGGCCCAGCTGAGCCGGCAGGCGGATCTGCTCATCACCGTCGACTGCGGCATTTCGTCATACGACCTGGTCCGGCAGTTCTCACCAGTCCTGGATATGATTATTACGGATCATCACGAGCCGCCGGACCTGATTCCGCCGGCCCTGGCCGTCCTCAATCCCAAGCAGGACGGCTGCTCCTATCCCTTCAAGGAGCTGGCCGGAGCCGGCGTGGCCTACGTCCTCTGCCGGGCCTTGTGGCAGCATCACTGCCAGGAGGACCTGCCGGGCTATGCCGACCTGGCCGCCTTGGGGACCATTGCCGATCTGGTCCCGCTGACCGGCGAGAACCGCATCCTCGTCCGCTATGGCCTGGCGGCCATGAAAGAGGGGAAGCGGACGGGCCTCAAGGCCCTCCTCGACGCGTCGAATCTGAGCGGCAGGGCCGCATCGCCTTTACGGCGGCGCCGCGCCTTAATGCGGCCGGCCGTATCAGCCATGCCACGAAAGGCGTCGAACTGCTCCTGGAGACCGATGCGGCTAAGGCTGCGGCCGATGCGGCCGAACTGAGCCATCTCAACACAGAGCGCCAGGACATCGAGCACACCATTGCCCAGGAAGCCATCGCTCAGATCGAAGGGCAGGGGAGGGGACGCGACGGCGTCCTCATCGCCTATCACCAGGGCTGGCACGTCGGCGTCATCGGCATTGCCGCATCGCGCCTGGTGGAAACGTACTACCGGCCATCCCTGGTCATCACCGTCCGCGACGGCATCGGCAAGAGCTCGTGCCGCAGCATCAGCGGTTTCAATATGTACGAAGCCCTGCAGTATGCCCAGGACCTGCTCATCCAGTTCGGCGGCCACACCATGGCAGCAGGCTTTTCCGTCAAGGCCGAGAATATCGAGGCCCTGCGCCAGCGCCTGCTCGATTATGCCGCAGCCCACATGACGGCGGCTGATTACATCCCCTTGGTCCACATCGACAAGGAACTGGAACCGGCGGAGGTGACGCTGGACCTCATTGCCGAACTGGCCCGCCTGGAACCGTATGGCATGGGCAACAGCCGGCCCGTCTTTTCCCTGACCGGGGCGGTGGTAGAAGAAATCCGGCCCATCGGCCGGGAAAAGCAGCACGTCCGCCTCGTCGCCCGCGGAGCCGACAGGACGCGCCTTTCCGGCGTGGCCTGGTCCCAGGCCGGCCTGTGTGACGCCATCGTCGAAGGCGATGTCATCGACGTGGCCTTCCAGCTCGAACGGAACGACTTCAATGGCCTGTCGTCGCCGCAGCTGGTCATCCAGGACGTCCACCTGCCCCATAGCCATATCGTCCTCAATCGGGCGGTCATGGTCGATATCTACATGGCCCTCAAGAAGTGCATCCCCGACTGGGGCATGCCGGTCTGGCAGGTCCGCCGCCGTCTGGCTGCGGCCCAGGGGGACTGCTACGACGTCCACACCATTTACGCCGCCATCGTCGTCCTGCGGGAAATCGGCGTCCTCAAAGTGCGTCATGATGACGACGGCCCAGCTTATTATTTTCCTGTCCTTGCGGGGAAAATGAATCTTCATATGTCGCCGACGTATGAATTGTACTGCAAGGAGTAAGGAGGTTTCATTTATGGAATTTAAAGATAAAGAGGTCGAATTCAAGCGCCTCATCGATACCATCCATTCGTATTTGCCGAAAGCCAAATGCGATGATGTCACGAAAGCCTACCATCTGGCCGAAGAAGCCCATAAAGACCAGCGCCGCGTCAGCGGGGAACCGTACATCCTGCATCCCCTGGCCGTGGCCCAGATTTTGGCGGATATGAAGATCGACACGACGACCATTACGGCGTCGCTCCTCCACGATGTCGTCGAAGATACGTCGTATACCCTGGACGACCTCAAGAAGATGTTCGGCAAGGAAGTGGCCTTCCTCGTCGACGGCGTCACCAAATTGAGCCGTCTCAATTACCGTACCAAAGAAGATCAGCAGCTCAACAGCATGCGCAAGATGTTCCTGGCCATGGCCAAGGACGTGCGCGTCGTCGTCATCAAGCTCGCCGACCGCCTGCACAACATGCGGACCCTGCGCTACATGCGCAGCGACAAGCAGAAGCGCATCGCCCAGGAAACGCTGGAAATCTTTGCGCCCCTGGCCCACCGCTTGGGGATCTTCAATATCAAATGGGAACTGGAAGATCTGTCCTTCCGCTATCTCGAACCGGATAAATACTATGACCTCGTCGAACAGATGAAGCAGAAGCGCCACGTCCGCGAAGAAATCGTCAACGAAGCCATCGACGTCCTCAAGAAGGCCCTCGACGAAGCCCATATCCATTGCGAAATCAACGGCCGGCCCAAGCATTTTTACAGCATTTATAAGAAGATGAAGAAAGATAACCGCGACTTGAGCCAGGTCTATGACCTTTTCGCCATCCGCGTCATCGTCGACGACGTCAAGGACTGTTACGGCGTCCTGGGCATCGTCCACAGCCTGTGGAAGCCCTTGCCGTACCGCTTCAAGGACTACATCGCCATGCCCAAGCCCAATAACTATCAGTCCCTGCACACGACGGTCATCGGGACGCGGGGGCAGCCCGTCGAAATCCAGATCCGCACCTGGGAAATGCATCGCATCGCCGAATACGGCGTCGCCGCTCACTGGCGGTATAAAGAAGGCAACCAGACGGCCAATAAGGACGCTTTCGATGAAAAGATGGGCTGGCTGCGCAACCTCCTGGAATGGCAGGATACGAGCAATCCCAAGGAATTTGTCAATGCCCTCAAGCTCGATGCTTTTTCCGACGAAGTCTTCGTTTTTTCGCCGCGGGGCGACGTCATCGACCTGCCCCAGGGGGCTATTCCCATCGACTTCGCCTACCGCATCCATACCGACGTCGGCCACCGCTGCGTCGGCGCCAAGATCAACGGCAAGATCGTCCCCTTGGATTATAAATTGAAGAACGGCGACATCGTCGAAATCATTACGTCTAAAGTGGGCAAGCCCAGCCTGGACTGGCTGAACATCGTCGGCAGCTCCGAAAGCCGCTCGAAGATCCGCAGCTGGTTCAAGAAGGAAAACCGCGAAGAAAACATCGCCAAAGGCCTGGATGCGCTGGAACGGGAATGTAAGCGCCTGGGCCATGACTGGAAAGCCCTCAACGTCGGCGGCCGCCTGGGCCGCGTGGCCAAGCAGATGAATGCCGGCTCCGAAGACGACCTGGTCGCCGCTGTCGGTTACGGCGGCTTTGCCGTCAATACGGTCCTCATCAAGCTCCTGGAACTGCACAAGAAAGACCTGCAGAAGCAGGAAGAAAAGACCAACAGCCTGGCAGCCCTGGAAAAACTCAAGACCAAGAAGCCTGTCAAGCACAACGGCACGGGCATCCTGGTCAAAGGCGAACCGGGCCTGCTGGTCCGCCTGGCCAAGTGCTGCAGTCCTGTACCGGGCGACCCCATCATCGGCTTCATCACCCGCGGCCGCGGCGTCTCCGTCCATCGCGCCGACTGCCCGAATGTCACCCACGGCCAGAATGACGTAGACCGCCTCATCGACGTCGAATGGGATTACGACGGCAACGAACGCTTTGAAGTGAACATGGAAATCGTCGCCTACGACCGCACGGGCATCATGGCCGAAATCATGGCCACCCTGGCGGAAATGAAGATTTCCATCCTCAGCGTCAACGCCAAGACCAGCGATACCAAGAACGTCACCATCCACATGGGCATCAGCATCAAGGACCTGGCCCAGTTCGAATTTGTCGCCACCAAGATACGCCGCCTGAAGGATGTCTATGCCGTCGAACGCTATACGGGAGGGAGCCAGGCATGAGAGCTGTCGTACAAAAGACCTTGAAGTCCTCTGTGACGTCGGACGGCGTCTTGGCAGGTCAGGCCGGCAGCGGCCTGACGGTCCTCCTGGGCGTGTCCGTCAAGGATACAGACGATGACGTCCGCTACCTGGCCGATAAGATCGTCCACTTGCGGATCTTTGAAGATGACCAGGGGAAACTCAATCACTCCCTCCTCGATGAAGGCGGGGAGATGCTGGTCATTTCGCAATTCACCTTGTACGGCGATGCCCGCCACGGCCGCCGTCCCAGTTATATCGAAGCGGCCAGGCCTGAACAGGCTGAAGCCCTGTACAATCAGTTCGTCGACGCTGTCCGCGCCTTCGGGGTACCCGTGGCGACAGGCCGTTTCCGGACCCACATGGTCGTATCCCTGGAGAACGACGGGCCCGTGACCATCCTCTTGGACAGCCAGAAAACCTTTTAAGGGGGAAATGTGTATATGAGCATGAAATATATCAATATGGAACTCGGTCCTATCATGACCAATTGTTATATCGTCTACGATACGGATACGAAAGACGCCATGGTCGTCGACCCGGCCTGGGACTATCCGGCCATCGACAAGGCCCTGACCAGCCATGGCCTGACGCTGCGGTTCATCTTCCTGACTCACGGCCATGCCGACCATATCGGCGCCCTGCAGGAACTGCGCCAGCGCAAGAATGTACCGGTCTACGTCGGCGCCGGCGATGCCGACCTCATTTCCAATTCGCACAACAACCTGTCCCTGTTCATGGGCCAGGCCATCGAATGTACGTCGGCCGACCACCTGGTCAAGGACGGCGATGAACTGACCCTGGGGAACCTGCACTTCACGGTCCTGGAAACGCCGGGCCACACGCCGGGCGGCCTCAGCCTGTACGGCGAAGGCGTCGTCTTTTCCGGCGACACACTGTTCCGCTATTCCGTCGGCCGTACCGACCTCTACGGCGGCTCGTCGAAGACCTTGCTCCACAGCCTGGAAACGAAGCTCATGACCTTGCCCGACAATACGCTGGTCCTGCCCGGCCATGGCCCGGCCACGTCCATCGGTGACGAACGGCGGGGCAATCCCTTCCTGGACGGAGGCTGGTAAACCATGACTGCCTATAAGGGAGCGGAATTTTGGATGCGCGTCACCCTGGCCGTCCTGGCCGGGGCCTTGTTCCTGACGGTCCACGCCGTCTACTGGCCCGTCGTCATCTCCCTGATCCTGACATTCATCCTCATGCCGATACGTGATGGCGTCATCAAGGGACTGCGCCGCCTTACGGGACGCCAGGTACCCATCGATATAGCCATCCTCATTTCCTTCGTCATCCTCATCGTCATCGTGACGGTCATTACCAACAGCATCGTCAAACCGCTGGTCGTCCAGGTCAATTTACTGGCAGCCAACTTCAACGATTTGGTCAGCCAGACGGCGGCTCTGGTGACGCAGCTTGAAAATGAGCAGACCCAGTTCTATATTCCCGACCAGGTCAAGAAGATCATCAACGACGCCTTCGTCAAAGTCGGCAATTACGGCATCGACGGCATTACCAACCTCATCCAGTCGGTCTTTGCCATTGCCGGGACCGTCGTCGAATTTTTCGTCGTACCGATCATTACCTTTTATTTCATGAAAGACGGCGGCCATATGGTCAGGATTTTCGTCGACATCTTCCCCGAAAGTTACCGCAGCCACCTGGCCGGGCTCTTCCAGGAAATACAGCACGTCCTGAGCCGTTACATCCGCGGCCAGATTCTCATGAGCTGTATCATTGCGACGCTGACCTTCCTCGGCATGTGGGCTATGGGCGTACCTTATCCCATGGTCATCGGACTTTTGGCGGCCATTACCGAATGGATCCCCATCGTCGGGCCTATCGTCGGCGCCGTGCCGGCCATCCTGCTCAGTGCGACAGTCAGCCTGTCCCTGCCGATCAAAGTCATCATCTTCTATATCGTCATCCAGCAGATCGACAGCCACCTCATCATGCCTCAGGTCATGGGGGCCGTCATCAGCCTGCATCCGGTCGTCATCGTCATCGCCCTGCTCATCGGCGGGACCCTCTTTGGCGTAGCCGGCATGATCCTTACTGTCCCGGTGACGGCAGTGCTACAGATTCTGTGTAAACATTTATGGTTCTACAATACATATAAAGAAAAGGCGATGAAGCACAATGGAAACAACGAAAACAGAAACCAATAAAAAAGAAATCATGGAAACCATGATGAAGCGCATGAAAGAAAAGATCAAGTTCAAGAAGTGCAAGATGACTTCCCAGCGTCAGATCATCCTGCGGGCCTTCGTCGAAAGCCCGATCCGCCACATGAGCGCCGAAGAAGTCTTCGAACTCGTCAAGAAGACGGCGCCCGACATCGGCCTGGCTACGGTCTACCGGACGCTGGACCTGTTCACCCAGATGGACCTCTTGAAGAAACTCGACTTCGACGACGGCTGCAGCCGCTACGAATTGAATGACCGCGACAATGAAGGCCATTTCCATCATCACCTCATCTGCCTGGGCTGCGGCAAGGTCTGGGAATGTGAAGACGACCTCCTGGAAACACTGGAAACGATCCTGGAAAAACGCCTCCACTTCCACACCGTCGACCATCAGCTGAAAGTCTATGGCTACTGTGAAGACTGCCAGAAGAAGCGGGCAGAAGAAGCGGCCAAGGAAGCAGCTGCGAAAGAAGCGGAATAACATGTCTGTCCAGACTTATACCTATGACGGTCC
>OBLI01002171.1_pt1 | contig 17266 bp, 8 predicted proteins | sample 1519701 | NCBI WGS metagenome assembly OBLI01 (sample SAMEA3663005, study PRJEB22513) | pig gut metagenome | biome: pig gut; feature: pig-associated habitat; material: faeces | place: France | collected 2012 | reverse complement strand
GATGGGTTTTTCTGTCCACTTAAATGTTCAACTTAAATTTTACAATCTGCCAAATATAACAAAGTTTGAAAATATTTGTGATTATTAGTTCGCCTTTAGTTTGATATTAAAATTATATTCTACAATTTTTTTATTTTTAGTGTCTTTTTTGTTGTCTTACTCCACAAATGTGATATAATATTAATCGTAAAGGAAGTGGGTAGCAATGCGGATCGACATCAAACATTATTTGGAAGTTAACCACTTGACCATTTATCAAGTTTCCAAGCGTTCCGGTTACGGCTACACGACTTTACACAAATCGTTTAACAAACCACAGTCTAGTTCGACCTCGCTTAACCTGCGTGATCTTGATGCCTTGGCTCGTGCTCAGGACAAGAGCATGTGGAAGGTCCTTAAAGAACTAGAAGAGCATTACCTCGAATGAGATTGTGGCTTTGCTGTAGCCACAGGAAGTTAAATGCGTTAACTTTTAACTTCTAGAATACTTAGACTACGAAACTTAGAAAACAAAATAGTATATTTAATTGAGGAGGGATTGCATATGGCTCAAAACCCAATGAATCCATTTGACAACGACATGAATGACATTTTTAATCAATTAATGGGTGGCATGAATGGTTTCAATTCTGATAATCGGCGTTACCTAATCAATGGTCGTGAAGTGACACCAGAAGAATTTGCTGAATATCGTAGAACTAGTCAATTGCCAGGCGGTGCAAATCCTCAACAAGGTGGGCAACCTGGCCCTCAACCTAACGCAGGTAAGGACAGTATCTTACACAAGTTAGGTCGAAACTTAACTCAAGAAGCTCGTGAACATGAACTTGACCCTGTTATTGGTCGGAACAAGGAAATCCAAGAAACAGCTGAAATTTTAAGCCGGCGGACAAAGAACAACCCTGTATTAGTTGGGGACGCTGGTGTTGGTAAGACTGCTGTTGTTGAAGGATTAGCACAAGCAATTGTTTCCGGCGATGTACCAGCTGCTATCAAGGACAAGGAAATTATCAGTATCGATATTTCTGGTCTTGAAGCAGGTACCCAATACCGTGGTAGCTTTGAAGAAAACATGCAAAAGTTGGTTGATGAAGTCAAGAAGGCTGGAAACATCATCCTCTTCTTTGATGAAATTCACCAAATTATCGGTGCCGGTTCAACTGGTGATTCTAGTGGTTCTAAGGGTATGTCTGACATTATTAAGCCAGCATTATCCCGTGGTGAACTAACAGTTATCGGTGCAACTACTCAAGATGAATACCGGAACACTATTATGAAGGATGCTGCATTAGCACGGCGGTTCAATGCTGTTACTGTTAATGCTCCAAGCAAGGCTGATACTGTAGCTATTCTTAAAGGTATCCGTGACTTGTACGAACGTCACCACAATGTAAAGTTACCAGATGACGTTCTCCAAGCTGCTGTTGATTACTCTGTTCAATACATGCCACAACGTGCATTACCTGACAAGGCTATCGACTTAATCGATATGACTGCTGCTCACTTAGCAGCAAAGCACCCAGCACGTGATGCTAAGGCAATTGAAAAAGACATCGAAGCAGAAGAAAAGAAGCAAAAAGCGGCTGCTAAGAAAGAAGATTACAAGGCTGCTCAAGATGCCAAGGAAAAGATTGCTGACTTGAAGAAGCAATTGAGTGAAAACTCTGAATCTGAAAAGGTTACTGCTACTCCAGAAGACGTTGCTAAGGCTGTAGAACAAATGACTGGTATTCCTGTTTCTAAGATTGGTGCTAGTGACGTTGAACGTCTAAAGGACATGGACAAGCGGCTTGAAGGCAAGGTTATTGGCCAAGACAAAGCTGTTGAAGCAGTTGCTCGTGCTATTCGTCGTAACCGTGCTGGATTTGACGAAGGCGATTCACCAATTGGTAGTTTCCTCTTTGTTGGACCTACTGGTGTTGGTAAGACTGAACTTGCTAAGCAATTAGCCTTTGATATGTTTGGCAGCAAAGACGATATTATTCGGTTAGATATGTCTGAATACTCTGACCGGACAGCTGTATCTAAGATGATCGGTGCTACTGCTGGTTATGTTGGTTATGAAGACAACGGTAATACCTTGACTGAAAAGGTTCGTCGTCACCCTTATTCAATTATTCTTCTTGATGAAATTGAAAAGGCTAACCCACAAGTTATCACCCTCTTGCTTCAAGTACTTGATGATGGTCGCTTAACTGATGGACAAGGTAACACTATTGACTTTAAGAATACTGTTATCATTGCTACATCAAACGCCGGCTACTCCAACGATGCTCCAGTTAAGATGGGTCGGAACGAAGATGAAGAAGACTTAATTAAGAAGTTGACTACTTACTTCCGTCCTGAATTCTTGAACCGGTTCAACGCCATTGTTGAATTCCACAATTTGACTAAGGAAGACTTGAAGCAAATCGTTGACTTAATGCTTGCTGAAGTTAACCGGACATTAGCTAAGAAGGGAATGCATGTTAAGGTTACTGATGCTGCAAAGCAATACCTTATTGATGAAGGTTACGATGAAGCCATGGGTGCTCGTCCTCTTCGTCGGGTTATCGAACGTGAAATCCGTGATAAGGTAACTGATTACTACCTTGACCACCTCGATGCAAAGAACCTTGTTGCTGAAATGAAGGATGGCCAACTTGTAATTGTTGACGCTAAGGACGCCTCAAAAGACGATAGTAAAGAATATACCTCACCATCTGAAAAGAAGGATGAAGAAAAAAACGATAAGAAGGAAGAAGACAAGAAGTCTGACGAAGATAAGAAAGACGAAAAGTAATTTTCCTTTAATGTAGAAAAAGACATAGGATGACTCTGAAATGAGTTAACCTATGTCTCTTTTTGCTTTAAATAATAAACATTATTAATGATCTAGGCAATCACTATGGAGGCTAAAAACTAATTAGGATAGTTGAAAATTGATGGTAAGATCTGATTTTATGCATAAAATTATTGGGATTAAGGAGACTCTCTTTTAAAACGAATTGCCTAAAAATATCGAAAAAATAGACAAAAATAAGTGAAAAAATAGTCTATTTTGGTGATTGGCTTATCAATCCATTTATTCAGACGACAAATATATTAGCAAATTATGATTAGTTAAATAATCAATAGACCACAAGTGCTATTATATCAACGTTTGTTCGAATTACCAGCTGTTAAATAAGGGCTGAATAGTGATTGTTTATTACCCCACTTTATCTGTATCATTCTTTCACAGTTGTCTCTAAATAAGACGTTTGGGCAAAAATGAAACGGTAATAATTTGTGGATTTTAGTGTAAAGATAAATTCGTTTAGTAACTTATAATTATCGCAGGAACAGATTTGAAAAAATTTAAATTTTTTACGGGCTTTTTCAAATAGTTTTAAACAACAAAAATGAAATGTTGATACATGCTATTTGCTAATTGCTTGATTAGCCATTAAATATTGATATAAAGGCATTTCAACCATAGTTGCAAAAATATTCGTTTGATTTTCGTTTGATTAATGAATGGCTATTTCGCTAATAAGTGAAGCAACTTAACGGGTGAATAGTTAAAATGCGAAAATGATCTTTTCGGAAATTGCCTCTCTTGTAATCCCTCAAAACCTTGATATAGTAGGAACTTTTAAGTCATTAAGCAATAAACCTTGCATGAATAATTTATTTTCTTTTGAATATTTTTTCATAAACGGGGGTTTATTAAAATGAGAAATTCGAATACAAATAATTGGCGTTCAACTGCTTTGATTGCGGGGGCAATCTTGACAGCAGGTGTCGTTACCACCACTTCAACGACAGATGTACACGCTGATAATAGTCAAAACAATGCACAAGTAAGTAATGACCAAGTTACTTACGACCAAGTTCGAGCAACTGCTGATCAGCAACTTGCACAATTGCAATCAGCTAATGATAGTAAAGAAGCTCAACAAGCTGCGGATCTTGCACAAACCAACGCACAAATTAATCAATTAAAAGCTAGTCATGCTGCTCTAGAACAAGAACAAGCCGGTGCTATTGCACAAGCACAAGCTTCTACTGCTGCTTCTATTGAAGCACAAACTTCAGCTGCTAATGCTGAATACCAACAACAAATTAACACACAACAACAAAACGAAGCCACTCAACGTGCAGCAAATGATCAACAGTACGCACAAGCTGTTAGTCAAGCTGCTGAAAATCAACAAGCTGTTGCTGATATCAATGCACAATATCAAAAGGCTTTAAGTGATGCCGCTAATACGCAGACAAGCCAAGCACAGGCTGCTGCCAATAATTACAACTCAGCTGTTGCTAAGGAAAATGATACTTACCAAGGTAAGCTATCTGCTCAACAAGCAACTAATGCAGAAAATATTAAAAATGCTGAAGCATCTCTTGCATCCGCAACTGCTAATGCTAACAAGCCATATGAAGTCGCAACTACTAATGATGTTTCCGTTACTGGTCGAGTTGCTAAACCACAAACAGATTTTAAAGTTCCTGCTTATGTAACAAAATATGGAATTCATCTAGAAGTTCGTGGTTATAATGGTGCTATTCCTGTATCTGATTATACTTATCCTGAATTTGCTAATACTTACTATGGTGAATACCCTGATAGTGCTGTAATCACAAACAAGGCTGCTGAATCAACTCCACATGATATTTCAGAAATGCCATTAGACTTCCAACCAGGTCTATTAAGCTATGATGCTAAAAATGACCATTCAGAAAAAGTTTCTGCTGATGGTTTAACGGCTGACCAAGTTCAAGTATTACGGGCATTAGCTCTTTCATGGGAAAATGGTTTCCGTAACAATGTTTTCCAAAACTACCGTGAATTTTACAATGTGGTTAATAAGAATGATGGTTTTGTAAACGTTGCTCCAGTTGATTTAGTAAGTACTGACTTTACTGATAACATTGCAAATCAAGTTGTTGCTAACCGGACAAAGTACAATATTGATAATAATAGCCATACTGTTATCAGCAGTGGAATGCCTGCCGAAGCAACTTATACTAGCGTTATTAATGATGCAACCAAGAACTTGAAAAAGAATTTAACAAGTGAATTCAATGGTAAGACAGTTTACACTGACGTTAACGAAAACTTAACTACTATGCAAGCTGGAACGCCAACCCTTCTTAATTACGCTATTAATCTCTACAACTCAATGCAGGGTATGTACTATGGTGAATTAGTAAACCCAACACACATCGGTGGACATGCAGTTAACCTTCTTTGTGCTGGTGTTCGAACTGTGGGAATTGGTTTCCAAAAGTTGACTGATGAAATGACTGCTAAGAATGGATCAGGTGTTTCTGATCGCAAGAACCCATCATATGCTGTAACGTTTGATCATGTCGGATTTAACATTGATCATGATGCTAACTTAACTAAAGAAGTTCAAAACCGTAATGTATGGGGTACTTCAACTGTTGATGCGCAATTAAATACTATTAAGACTGCTCAATATCACGTTAATAAGGTACCAGGCACAAAGACAGTTACGCCAACTGCTACTGATGTGCAAAAAGCTACTGCTAGCGAACAACAAAAATTAGCTGATGTTAAGGCACAGGCACAACAATCCCTTGATGCGTTAGCTAGTGCCCACCAGTCTAGCTTAAATAAGCTTGCACAACAATATAATGATGCGAAGGCTCAAGTAAAGGCTAACTATGATGTTGCAGTTACTAAGGCAGCTAGTGTTCGTGACGCTGCCCTTAAGGCTACTGGAGTTGTTGGTCTTCAAGCTTACAAAGCTCAATTAGACAGTGCCTACCAAAACTTAGTAAAGGCAGACCAAGTAGCTGCTCAAAAACTTGCTGCTGATCGTGACGCTAAGATCGCCAACATCAAGAAAGCTGAAAATGTAAAGCTTGATGCTAAGATTAATGAACTTGTTCCAAGCGTTGATCCACAAATCAAGCAATTACAAGATCAACACCAAGCAGTTATTGCTCATGGTGATGCTGTTCTTGCTGAACTAAAGGCTGAAAATAAGGCTGCTTATAACAAACTTGCTGAACAATTCAATGTTCAATTAGCAGCTATTCAACGGCGTGAAAATGCTAAGAGAGCTAATGAAGTTCGTTTAGCAAATAATACTGTTGTCCTTCCTTCAGCAGTGAAAGTTGCTAATGACGGTAATATTGATACTGTTGCCTTCCCAACAGCTTCAAACCCTCTACAAGCTGAAACTACTGGACGTGTTCAAACTGTTTCAGCACCATCAATTGTAAAGACAGCTACACAAACACCTATTGCGGTTGCACCAGTTGTTACTACAGTAAATCATGCTGCTGAAAACGCTGTTAAGAGTAATGAAAGTTCAGCTCCAGTTGTAACACAAACCACTGCAGTTGCTGCTACTACAAATAATGGTACACAAACATCGGTTGCTTCTACTGCTGATAACAAAGCCACTAAAGCAGACAACAGTGAGAAGTCAGTTGTAAAAGCTGGTACTGTTGCTAAGAAGAGTGAATCATCACAAAAGGTTGATCAATCTTCTATGTCAATTGTTGCTTTAGCTGCCACTGCATTACTTGGTACACTTGGTATCACTTACAGTTCAAAGAAGCGCCACAACTAATCCGAAACGATTAATAAATACAACAAAGAGGCTGGGAATATCCCAACCTCTTTGTTATTTTAAACTGTTATTCTCTTTTGTATCCTATAGCTTATCAATCAATGGTTGCATAAAATTATTATTGATTCGGGTAAGCTTATGATGGCTTCCTAAGTTTAGTTCATAGGCTAATCGCTCGGGATCATTTTGGTCATTAACTTTAATGATTCCTCGTTTCTTAAAGTTAAAATTTTCGGCAATGTGCTGCATCGCTTTATTGCTGCGGTGAGTATCAACCCGAAAATTCTTAATTCCTTGCATTTGGCCAACTGTTAGCAAGTTAGAAAATAGCAATTTACTAAGTCCTTGGCCCCGATAATTACTGCTGATAGCTACCCGGTGGATGGTAGCATAAGGCTCATCTGGTTGTTGCCACTGTCCCTGTGTAATGTTGCGGTAGGTTGGTTCGGGTGTAAGTTGAAGAGTCGCAGTAGCCACTACTTTATTATCATTAATTAATATCCAGTTTGTTTGCATCACAATATCTTGAGTAAAGGTTTCCTGATCTGGATAACCGTTTTGCCATTGCGGACTACCATTTTTCTTTAGAAGCTCTTTTGCATCATCAATTATTTTCATAATCGCCGTTAAATCTTGAAGCTGGGCGCGTCGTAAATATATTTCTGCCATTATTATCCTCCCCTGATTAATAATATTTCTATTGTACGACATTTAGCCTTATTCAGCGGAGAAAATAAGCGAGATTATATTTCAGAAAGAAGTGGTTTGCGTTAGAATGAAAAGCAATGAAATGAATGGAGGATAAGCGATGGCATTAACATGGACAATTATTTGGTGGTGTTTGCTACTGGTTATTCTCGTCAATGAAATTGCGGCCATTTATACTGTTTTCCGTGAAAAGCGGGATATTGCTGCAACTTGGGCATGGTTATTGGTGCTAACGCTGATTCCTGGTTTTGGCTTTATATTATATGCATTCTTTGGACGAAAATTACCACATAAACAATTAGCCCGAATAAAATCCCAAACGCAACTAAAATTAAAACAAGCACTAGAAAGGCAGAAGCAACAATTCATCAATATGCCGAAGCCTAAAGATCAAACCGTCCAGATTTATCGGCGGACCGTCATGCTTTTTCAAAGTATTGATGACTCATTTTTAACGCGGCACAATGCCGTTAATATTTTTACAAATGGTAATGCGCTTTTTAAGAAAATATTTGATGATATTGCAGCAGCAAAAAAGAGTATCCATATTGAGTTTTATACAATTTATAATGATCAAATTGGTAATGAATTACGGACGTTACTTGAACAAAAGGCCGCTGAGGGAGTAGAAGTGCGAGTTCTCTACGATTCATGGGGGTCGATGGGAGTCTGGCCAAGTTTTTATGATCATTTACGTGAAGTCGGTGGTTATGCGGCCCCGTTCCTGATGTCGCAAAGTAACTTCTTTGATTTTCGGATAAACTACCGTGACCACCGGAAAATCGTTGTTATTGATGGTGAGATTGGGTATGTTGGTGGTTTTAATGTTGGCGATCAATACCTAGGACGCGTTCCTAAATTTGGTCCATGGCGTGATACCCACCTTCGAATTGTCGGTGGTGGCGTTTATGGTCTTCAGCGACGGTTTATCGGCGACTGGAATGCATCAATGAAAAAGGATGAAGATAAGATTGTGCATTACCATCCTTACTTTCAACCAATTAGAGTTCATGGGGACGTTGCATTGCAGACTGTCTCTAGTGGTCCTGAAGCGCCATTGGAAAAAATTAAAATGGGGTATTTACGTCTAATTAATGCAGCGCAGGACCATATTTGGATCCAAACTCCCTATCTGATCCCCGACGATAGTATATTGGATGCGTTAAAAGTGGCAGCTCATTCAGGAATCGATGTACGGATAATGATTCCTTCAATGCCAGATCATGCTTTTGTATATCGGGCAACGCAGTATTATGCTCGTGAGCTCGCTAATCATGGTGTAACAATTTATTACTATCAAAAAGGTTTCCTTCATGCCAAAACAATGATGATTGATGGTCGGATGGCTTCTGTTGGATCTGCTAACCTTGACTTTCGGAGTTTTAAATTAAACTTCGAAATTAATGCCTTTATTTACAATCAAAATACGGTAGACGATCTTGAGCGAATTTTTGTTAATGATATTCGTAACTGTCGGGTGATTACACCAGCAATGTTTGCAGAGCAACCACGCTGGTTGAAGTTTAAGCAAACAGTGTCACGTCTGCTGTCCCCAATTTTATAATGATAGAACGAGTAGGAATGAAATACATGCCTACTCGTTTTTAGCTAAAGAATATATGTTCGTTTTATGATAAAATTAGAGGAGTAATTTAGGCGATAGAAAGGATTAAAGATTATGGGAACCCTGGGATTTGTTTTAGGAACAGCAGCGATGGATCATCAGCAAGTGTTGATTGATCAATTAGTTGACCAGATAAAGAATGCATCTGCTGATGAGAGCTTTTATTATTTGGTGCCTAACCATATTAAGTTTGAAACTGAAATTAATGTCCTTGCTGGTCTTCGTGATCGTCAAGGATTTAGCGGAAGTGACAGATTCGCCTCTTCACGCATACAAGTACTTTCGTTTAGCCGGCTTGCTTGGTACCTTTTACGAGATACTCCAGCTTTTCAAAAACAACACCTTTCTAAAATCGGGATGGCGATGCTCACTTCCCAAGTTGTTCAAGAACAGGCAAGTGAGCTCCGTTTATATGCAAGCGAAGTAAAACAACCTGGCTTTATTCAAAAGATGACAGCTCAGCTTGAAGAATTAAAAAATGCTAACATAACCGCCGATGACTTAACTGATATTATTTCCCGGGTGAAGTCCGCGAATGACCCAGCAGCTAATCAGGCGTGGCTTGCTAAAATGCATGATGTTGAGATTATATATCATGCTTATGAAGATCGGCTACGGGACCGGTACATTGGTAATAGTGAGTTATATCGGCAATTAGTGTCTTACCTTCAAAAATCACCAGAAGTTGCTAAGATGCACTTCTTTATTGACCGTTTTGCTCAGTTTACTGCAAATGAGCAACAGGTAGTGGATGCATTAATTACGAATGCCGCATCGACAACTATTTCTTTAACTCTTGATCGTGGATATCCAGATCAGAACCATCCAAATCCCCAGGAACTTCCTCCTAAAAATAACCTGTTTTATTCCTCAGCGATGCAATTTCACCGTTTGTGGAAATTTGGTCAAATGCATCAAAAAGAAGTAAAGGTTTTACAAAATGTAGCGTTTGCGACGACTCCTCGTGTTGGTGCGGAATTACAACAAGTTGATTCATATTTTAAGCGTTATGCAAGCGAACCAATTGGCCCCAGCGAGCGGGAAGAGCTTTCTTGTCCCCAAAATATTCAATTTATGACAACTACCAATCGGATGACTGAATTGAATAATGTGGCCACCCAGATTCGCCAATTAGTTGCTAGTGGTAAATACCGTTATCGTGATTTCCTTATTCTTAGTCGCCACCTTGACGGCTATCAGACAATGATTGAACCGGTTTTTGCGGCACATAATATTCCAGTTTTTAATGACCATGAACGCTTGATGGATAACCATCCGCTAGTAACGCTTCTTACGACATTATTAGAATTACCGCAGCGGGGCTATCGAACAGCAGATATCATCCAATTGCTGAAGACATGGTTACTTGTTCCACGGACAGGTACTGGCGATCTGATGGGGCTAAGTGATTTCCAAGCAGCTGTTTTCGCCACTGAGAATTGGTGCCTTAAGCAGGCAATTGAAGGAAAAAGTGCTTGGACAACTAATGATCCAGAAAAGATTAAGCAATTATGGCAGGCACCCGGAACGAACCTAACAGATCCAAAGTATGCGCAATCACGGTTGAAAAAATTAAATGACCAGTTAGCCCTTGTAAAAGATTTTGTTGCGAACCACTTATTGCCAGTTTTCGACCAGTTTAAACAAGCACAACCAGGACAAGAACTTGCCACTGCGTTATACCAGTTCTTGGCTGCTATGGGAGTTACAGACCGGTTATACGCTTGGCAACAATACCAAAGTACCCGAGATTTAGACCTTGCGCGTCAACCACAACAAGTCTGGACTACCTTTTGCCAAATTCTCCAAGAATATGTGGAAATCTTGGGCCAACAAGAACTACGGGATGGAACTAGTGAGGTCCTTGCAGATTTTAGTGAATTGCTCCAGGCAGGGTTTGCGGCTGCCCAGTATTCCCAGATTCCGGCAACGTTAGATCAAGTGGTAGTCTCTGAAACGGGAATTGTCCAAAGTGAAAATCGAAAAGTAGTTTTTATGATTGGATCGACTGATGATGTGATGCCAGAAATGCAAGAAAGTGATAGTTTGCTAACTGACCAAGATAAGGATGTTTTGAGTGCTTATCTTGATGAAGATTTCCAATACCTTCCTGGAACGGCAATTGACCAACTGATTGATGAGCCATTTGTTCACTATACTGGTTTTATGAACGCTAAGGAACAGTTGATTTTCTCAGCACCGCAAACTGATAGTGATGATAAGGAACTCAGTATATCGCCATATATGCATGATATGGCTCGTTACTTTGGTCAACCTGTTCGTGAATATCCATTAGCTACTAGCAAGGCCGGACAAGAGAATGCTATTGATTTTGTAAGTGCACCACTCGCAACAATAAACCGGTTAGTCGAAGTTAGCCGGCAAATTCGTGATGAACAAGGAGTTGGCATTGATCGTCAACCGGTTATGCCCGTTGGATGGCAAACAGTTGCTGAATCGTTGGTTAAGTTAGCTAAGCAATGGCAACAATCAGCAGATACTAAGGTTCAAGCAGAAGGAATATCACTAGGTCAGCGTCTATCTTTCGTTGCTGCGGGTTTTCATTATCAAAACAAGATTGATTCCCTGGGAAATAAATTGGCTCAGGCACTTTATCTCCGAACGGCACCCGATGATGAGCGTGGACGGGTATTATATGCCTCAATCTCGCAGTTACAAGATTTTTATATTAATCAGTACGAATATTTCCTTAAGTATGGCTTGCGGTTGCAAAAACGAGATGAGTTAACCTTATCTAATGACCGTATCGGCACCTTCTTCCATAAAGCAATGGAGACTTTTGTTACAACAATTCGAGAAAATAATTTGTCATTTGCAGACCTTGCCCACAAAGATAATCAGGTGCAACGTGACCAGCTGATTGACCATGCATTAGTTACAGCTCAAGAGAATCAGCCAAACTTATTACGTTTCATTAATTCTTCAGCCCAAGCCCAATTCCAATATCAACAATTAACCGCAATTGTTAAAACAATGTTAATTACATTATGCCGCCAAGCTGAATATACCGGCTCACAACCAGTTAAAACCGAAGTTCAGTTTGGAAGAATTGGTAACCAGCAGCCGGGCAACCTTGGCTCTCTTGATTATCCGCTTAAAGATAATCATCATATTTATCTGCGGGGACGAATTGACCGAATCGATAATCTTAAGCAAGGAAACGACAATTTCTTGACGGTTGTTGACTATAAGTCGAGTAATCATCTTTTTGACCTCACTTCGGCTTATTATGGGCTCTCTCTCCAACTTTTAACCTACCTTAATGGGTTACAGGCAAACTTAGCTGAATTGGAAACGAATAATTCACGACTGGCAGGGGCATTATATCTTCGTTTGAATAATCCAACAATTAAGGCTGCGAGTTAAAGAAAAGTTCCCTCGATGATTTGAAATTAAAAGAGCACCAATACAAGGGAATCCTCTTGAATGATCCACAATTATTGCGGGAGTTAGATAAGAGCTTAGATAAACAAGCATTCTTATACCCCCTTAAGGAATATAAGAATGGAAAAATTAAAGCTAATAAAGAAGCGCTTCTCGTTACGCCGCAGCAACTTGATTGGTTGCAAAACATGAATAAGGAACTTGTGATTAATGCGGGTAATCAAATTTTGAGTGGTGACTTGAAACTGAATCCTTACCGGTTATTAACTGGAAGCAACCGTCGTACAGGACTTGATTATAGTGACTTTTTAGACGTATTTCAGTTTGATAATATGCTTGACCAGCAAAACTACCGCGACCTAAATCCTAATTTAGCAAAAGAAGCATTTGATAATGTAGTCCAAGACGATGATGAGGAGGATAAGAAGTAATGGCTGGATTTAAACCAACGCCTGCTCAATCTAAGGCGATAAATGACCGTGGCGAAAATATCCTAGTTTCAGCTTCCGCGGGATCAGGAAAAACGGCTGTGCTAGTAAATCGGACAATTGAATTGATTAAAGAAGGGCAAAGCATTGATCGAATGCTGCTCGTAACATTTACGGACGCCGCAGCAAAGAATATGCGGGATAAAATCAGGGCAGCCTTGCAGAAAATAGTACAAGATTCAGCTAATCCCAAAGATTTACGTGACCGGATGAGTAATCAAATTAACCGGCTTGTGGCTGCAGATATCAGTACAATTCATGCTTTTTGTTTAAAGTTAATAAAGCAGTACTATTACTTGATTAACCTTGATCCACAATTTCGGCTCTTAACTGATGAAACAGAGCGGTTATTACTTCAAGAAGATGTCTGGCATGAAGTTAGTGAAGAACTGTATAAAAATGCTGAAGAAAAAGTTCCGGGCAGGGCTTCCTTTAGCGAACTAGTCCTCAACTTTTCTAGTGACCGTGATGACCAAGGACTCGACGACTTGATTTTACGGTTATATGAAATTGCTAATGCCCAACCTGATCCCGAAAAGTGGCTCCAAAAATTACCAGATAATTATGATTTAGGGTCTGGCTCACTATTAGAATCTAATTTTTATCAACAACAGCTAAAGCCCCTGGTTATCGAAAAGCTCAATCAGTTCATTCAAGATTATCGTGAATTAGTAACAAGAGCTAGTGACAACGGTCTAGATCAAGCAGCCGAAGTTATTAAAAGTGATGAAGAATTGATGCATCAACTTCTTTCTTCACTCGGGGGGATTACCGTCAGTGATGTTTGTCAAATGATGGCGCAGCAAAAATTTGGTAGTTTTCGGGGACGACCAGCGGCAGATGATCCACGGATTGATGTATTTAAAGACATTCAAAAGCAGCGTAATCAGCTAAAGAAGCAGTGGGAACAAACAGTTAGTATTTACTTGGGAAAGCAGGAAGCACAGGAACCAATTGCAAAAGAAGAATTGCTAACTGAGCTAACGACTTTCCGTGATCAATTTACAGCCTTGTTAAGCAAAGCAACTGAAAGTCAATTAGACGCTAAAACTGTTGATTCATTGCAAAAAGACCAGCAGATGATGCAGGAGCTTTTAGACTTATTGCAACCACCTACCTGGAATACTATTCGGGACTTATTTGCTAATGCTAAATTTGCACGAATGGGCGGCAAACCGAAAGACGATGAGCTAGCTGAAGAAGTATATAAATCACTGGGAAGTACTCGAACCGGGATAAAAAAGCAATTTGATCAGTTGGTTGATCGCTTCTTTAATTATCGTGAAGACCAATTTCGATTAATTTCAACGAATGCCCAGGAACTTTTACGCGAATTGAGTGCGGTAACGATTAATTTCCGTCGACGGTATCAACAAACCAAGTTAAATCGGCATGTCCTTGAGTTTAGTGACTTGGAACACTACGCGTACGCTATTTTAACGCCACCAGACGACCAGCCAAACTGGCAAACCCTCGTCAAAGATCTGCAAAATCATTATCAAGAAATTATGATTGATGAATACCAGGATACGAACCGCCTTCAGGAAAGTATTTTGATGAAATTGACATCTCCTGAACGCAAGAATCTATTTATGGTAGGGGATGTTAAGCAATCGATTTACCGATTCCGTGAAGCTGATCCAACATTATTTCTTGGGAAATATCAAAACTATCGTCAAGGTAACGACGGGGAAGCGATTGTTTTAGGGGAAAATTTCCGGTCGATGACTAATGTGACGAGCTTTACCAATATCCTTTTCGAACAACTGATGGATAGGGAAGTTGGTGAAATTGATTATGACGAAGATGCCCATTTAAAATATGCGGCAACTTATTACGAAGAAAATCAAGATAATAAGGTTCACCCAACAGAAGTGTTACTGTATGACGCCAATGCCCTTGATCCAGAAAAAGAAGATGTTGAATATGAGGATGATAAATTAGCTGGAGAATTTCGGATGATCGGGATGCGAATTAAGCAGATGGTCGAAAATCAAGAGTTAATTTTTCATCCAGAAGATGGACAGATGCATCCAATTCAGTACGGTGATATTGTTTTGCTTGAGCGGACAAAGGCAATTAATAATTCATTGATGGAAGAGTTTAATAAACTTAATATTCCATTGACAGTTCACGATGTTGAAAGTTATTTTCAAGCTACTGAAGTGCGAGTAATGATGTCCTTGTTGAAGATAATTGATAATCCACAACAGGATATTCCATTAGCTGCTGTTTTGCGATCGCCGATTGTCGGGTTAACTAACCAAGAATTAGCTTTTATCCGTCTTCAGAATCGATCTGTTGATTACTACGCTGCCTTGCAATCATTTATGGGTAATTACCAGCGAAAGGCTCTTCACCATCAATCGCTCCTTACTTCTGAACAGGTAAGTGCCCTCTATGAAAAAGCAGACCACTTCTTAGGCTTGCTTCGTGTTTTTCGACAAACAGCCCAACAACAAACCCTTGTTGACTTGATTTGGCAGATCTATGACCAAACAGGTTATCTTGATTACGTTGGAGCAATGCCAGGAGGCCACCAACGACAAGCAAACCTCCATGCCCTTTATCAACGTGCACACTCTTATGAACAAAGCAGTTTTAAGGGTCTTTATCAATTTATTCGCTTTATTGAGAAAATGCAGGAACATGATAAAGATTTAGGCGTAGCACCGACACAGTTAACTGCAAATACGGTTAATGTTATGACGATTCACGGAAGTAAGGGTCTGCAATTCCCTGTGGTATTTCTAATTGATGCCACACATGGCTTTAACAAAGGAGCAGCTCGTGAAAATGCAGTTGTCGATGCTGTTGCGGGGGTAGGAATTCGTTACATGGATGATCAACGGGTCATTTATGACACGCCGCAACGACAAGCAGTGATTGAAGAGATCCAGCGCGGCGAACGAGCAGAAGATCTTCGGGTTCTCTATGTTGCATTGACCCGCGCAGAACAGCGGTTAATTATTACGGGATCCTTTAATGAAGAAATGCGGACACAGAGTCTTGTTGGTTCATGGCAACGGTGGCAGAAAGCATATCAGAGTAAGAATTTACTAATTGGCCCGCAACCACGGATCACTGCAAATTCATTTATGGACTGGGTTGGCCTTGCACTAGCTCGTTATCCAGAATTCAACGCGCAACAATTGAGTCGTGGAAATGTCACGCTAGAAAAAAGTACTCTTGCTGATACTAAAGTTACTGGTTTGGCGGCTGATCCTCACTTTATTGCAAAAACATATACCGCACTTGATGTTAGCGATGGATTGGCAAAAATTGGGCAAAATGCTAGTGCTAATGTAACGGAAAAGAACAATACAGTCGCAACTGATGCTTCTGAACAAAAGATTGATCAAATTTTGCGTTATCGTTACCCCCATCTTGTCGCTACTAAAACAACTGCTTACCAATCTGTTACAGATGTAAAACGAGTCTTTGAAGATCCCGACACACGTGATATGGCGCGGTGGGATTATGATCAACAACAAAGGGTAAAGACGCAAGGGATTTACTTAAATAATAACTTTGACGTTCCAGCTTTCATTCAGCAGACTACTCATGAACCCGTGGCAACAGAAATTGGAACAGCAACTCACCTTGTTTTCCAAAAACTTCCGCTTGATGAAGGTCCGATTAACGTTGAATTTGTTGATCAAGAAATTCAAAAATTAGTAGGAGAAAAACTGATCAATCCAGTTGTAGCAGCACGGATCAACCGGAAAGGAATAGTGGACTTTTATCAGACTGAGGTTGGTCAAAAGATCTTAAAGCATCCCGCAGATTATCATCGTGAAGTGCCGTTCTCAATGATTATGAATGGTCATGAATTATTTAAAGGGGTAAATGTTAGTGATGATGAACGCATTTTAATTCACGGAATCATTGATGGTTACTTAAAAAATGACGAGGGCATTGTTCTAGTTGATTATAAAACTGATCACCTTAACAAAGATTATCGCGACTTTGATTTAGCACGGATAAAGGATCGCTACCGAGGACAATTAGAGCTCTATAAAGAAGCTTTGAACTTAATGGAAGGGATTCCAGTTGTCCAAATGGGGCTTTACATGTTAGAATTAGGAGAGTTCGTGTTATTTACAAAAGAGGGTGATTAGTTGGCGACAATTAAGGATATTGCACAGAAAGCAGGGGTATCGGTTTCGACTGCTTCTCGAGCTTTAAACCATAATCCACGAATTAGTGAAAAAACACGACAACAAATAGCGACGATTGCTAAAGAGATGGGATATCAACCAAATTACAATGCACAGAACTTAACACGGGGCGAGTCAAACATGGTCGGAATTATTTTTCCAGTAACCAGTGATACTGCGCCTGCCAATCCGTTTCATATTGACTTATTACGGGGAATTAGCATGGCATTAAAGCCGATTCACTATGAAATGGTTGTGGCAATTGCGCCAACTACGACCGACCTTTTGCAAAGCGTAAAATCGATGGTC
>OBLI01002170.1_pt1 | contig 17297 bp, 16 predicted proteins | sample 1519701 | NCBI WGS metagenome assembly OBLI01 (sample SAMEA3663005, study PRJEB22513) | pig gut metagenome | biome: pig gut; feature: pig-associated habitat; material: faeces | place: France | collected 2012 | reverse complement strand
ACTCTCTTTCATTAAAAAGTTCTTTTTCATAAGATGATGATATATATATTTCACTACTAAGGTTATGATTAGGATATGTCACTATTAAATGTTTAATATTTTTAATAGAATCTTTTATTTCGTTCATCGCGTTATCATTTAATTCAAATGAAGTGCTAATTCCCAGTTTCTCTTTTTCATAATCACTTAAATAATCTTCATCTTTATAGTTAACTGGAATTGATCCTTCATTATATCCAATTAAAAATATATGATCATCGTCATTAACCAATTCTTTTTTAAATTCTATTATTTCTACTGCATTCTTTAATTTTTCTCTAGGTGTTTTAATATTATCTATATCATTAAATACCATATCTTTTACCAATTCAAAGTCATTACACCATAAATATGAATTAACTATGTTAATTATGCTTTTGAATATATCATTTTCTTCTTTAGTATTTATATATTCTTTTAGTTTCTCTATTGTTATATTTATATCATTATTATATAATTCTTTAAATTTAATTACTAGTGATGTTGATTTAATAGTTTCATATGATGGTAAGTTAATTGGTATATTAAATAGTTTAAATGTTTTTCTAATTATAAATTCATATTCACTTTTTACATTAGCTAGTTTTATATTATTAATATTTACTCCACTTTTTATTAATTTAGTTATACTTGAACATACAAATGCTATCTCTTCTTCAGGGTTATTTGCTTTATATAATTCTTTTATACTTTCATTATCTGAATCATTATAATTAGTTATATTTGAGTACTTTTCTAATTCTTTAAATATATTTTTGTAAAATTTATCAACATACTTTAAATTATATAAAACTATATCTTTACCTTTTAAGAATTCTTTAAATAGCTCATTATATGTTAATAAGTTGTTAGCATCTAATTCTTTTTTTATATCTTTTAAAAAGTTTATCTTTTTAGTATTAATATCACTAATAAAGTAAGTATTTTCTATATATATTTTAGCTATTTCAGGTATACAATTATATTTATTACTTACAAAGTATATTGCTTTATTATCATAATCAAAATAATATTTGCGTTTAAGTTCATTCAGAGTAATAACTTTAACATTAATTAATTTATTTATTTTTTTAATAAAACTCTTTTTAGCATAATCATTAAGTATTACTATTTTATTATTAAATTCTTCCATATTTACCTCTTTATAATTATACCATATTATTTTTGTGTAAAAATAAAAACTTAGGTGTTTATTCTAAGTTTTATCATATCTTTATATTAGTAATTTCTTGGTTTAAGTGCTCTAGTAATTCCTGCTTCTCTTTCTAGTAATGCTAGTTCTCTTTCTTTTAATTCATTTTGTTTTTCAATAGCTTCTGCTAAACGCTCTAAAGTTTTAGCATTCTTATTGAATTCTTTAATAGCATACTTTAATCCCTCAGTATCTCTTAATGCATTTTTTAAAGCTAACATACAGTCTGTTTCATATGACATATTAATTCCCCCTTAAGTGACAAGTATTATACATTAACTTTTTAGTTATGTCAAATTTATCTCTTATATGTTATAATTGTTTTGAAGGTATGGTGATGAAATGATTCTTAAAAAAATGATTGGCCCTTTAAAAATAGTTGTACTATTACTTATGGTAATACTTGGAGTTTTGGCTGCTTATAATATATATTCATTTGGATATAGATTATTACTTGGTACCAAGTATGCTTATTTAGGTGGCTATGCTACTCATCAAGTTAATGAGGATAATATGGCGCCTGAATATAAAAAAGGTGATTTGGTCATTCTTAAAAAAAATGATATTTATAAAATAGATGATACAATACTATATAGTTATCATGGCTCATATAGACTTGCAAAAGTTGTTGATTACTCTAATGGTATATATACTATTACTGATAATTTAAATAGTATTGAAGATGGGTATACAGTTAACGATAAAATGATTATTGGATATGCCGTTGAATCTTATAAAAACTATGGCTTGATATATTCAATTATTACTAGTCCACTTAGTATTGTGTTCTTTATGTTAGCAATAGGTGGTTATTTCTTTTTAACGTTAGGAGATAGAGCATAATGGCATTAAAAGAAGTAAAAGAATATTTGAAAAAATATAATGCAGAAAATAGAATTGTAGTTTTAAATGAAAGTAGTGCGACTGTTACTATGGCTGCTCATGCATTACATACTACTGAAGAGAGAATTGCTAAAACATTATCATTTAAGATTAATGATAATGTTATACTTATAGTTCTTGCTGGAGATGCTAAAATTAACAATTCTAAATTCAAACATTTCTTTCATGAAAAAGCACATATGCTTCCTTTTGATGAAGTAGAAAGTCTTACTGGTCATCCTGTTGGTGGAGTATGTCCTTTTGCAGTTAAACCTGGTGTTAAAATCTATCTAGATGAATCACTTAAAAGATTTGAAACAGTCTTTCCTGCTTGCGGAAGTTCCTCTTCTGCGATTGAAGTAACAATAAAAGAGTTAGAGGAATTCTCTAACTCTACTAATTGGATTGATGTATCAACTATTTAATATTCTTTATAGGATATTTATTAGTTATTACATGTACTTCTTTTTTACATTCAAGAAGTACTTTTTTATTATCATAATTTTTTAATGCTTTAATGATTATATCTGCAATTTTTACAAAGTCTTTATCATTAAGTCCTCTTGTAGTCATAGCTGCACTTCCGACTCTTAATCCACTTGTTATGTTTGGTTTTTCTGTATCAAATGGTATTGAATTTTTATTAACAGTTATATTTATTTTATCAAGTGTTTCTTCTGCAATTTTACCAGAAATTCCAAAGCTAGATTTAACATCTATTAACATTAAGTGATTATCTGTTGCATTTGAAACTACTTTTACACCATTCTTTTTAAATTCTTCTGCCATTGCATTAGCATTTTTAATAATATTTTTTGCATAATCTATAAATTCAGGTTGTAAGGCTTCGTAGAAACATTGTGCTTTTGCAGCAATAACATGCATAAGTGGGCCACCTTGAATGCCTGGAAATACTACTTTATTAATTTTTTTAATTATCTCTTCATTATTAGTTAGTATTAATCCACCTCTTGGTCCTCTTAGAGTTTTATGTGTAGTTGACGTAACTACATCAGCATATGGTACTGGATTCATATGCAATCCTGCTGCTACTAATCCTGCAATATGCGCCATATCTACCATCAAATATGCTCCACATTTATCAGCTATTTCTCTAAATTTTTTGAAATCTATGCTTCTACTATATGCACTACATCCTGCGATAATCATTTTTGGTTTTTCTTTTATAGCTAACTCTTCAATTTTATCATAATCTAGTGTTTCATTTTCTCTATCTAGTTCATATGAAACTATTTCATAATCTATGCCACTAAAACTTACTTTGCTTCCATGAGTTAAGTGTCCTCCTTGAGCTAGTGACATTCCAAGTACTTTATCACCATGATTTAATAGTGCTCTATATACTGCCATATTTGCAGAACTTCCACTATGTGGTTGTACATTTGCATAAGTACTTCCAAATAATTTGCATGCATATTCAATAGCTTTGTTTTCAAAAATATCAATATACTCGCATCCTCCATAATATCTTTTTCCTGGATAACCTTCAGCATATTTATTAGTTAATATACTACCTTGTAATTCGAGTATTGCTTTAGATACATAGTTCTCACTAGCAATTAATTCTATGTTGTTTTGTTGTCTTTTCTTTTCTAAATTTAATGCTTTTTTTAATTCTATATCCATATTACCTTCACCTCATTATAATTATAACAAATATTAAAAGATATATCTTCACTAGATATATCTTTTTTACATTATTCTACTGATTTTAATGATTCAACCATCTTAATATGCTTTAAACTAAAGTATGTTGCAATGTCAACCAAAACTGTAAATATTAATGTTATTCCTAAAGAATAAATATAGCTATAAATAGATATTTTAGGACTAAACATTGTTATATCCAATTCACAAGTTTTAATTATATAAATCGTTAATATATACCCAATTAAACATCCTAAAATCATACCTATAAACGTTAATAGTTTGTTTTCTCTTGATACATAGTTATATACTTCATTATCATAGAATCCTAATACTTTTATTGAAGCAAGTTCTCTTTTTCTTTCACTTATATTTATACTTGATAAATTATAAAGTACTACAAATGCTAATAATCCTGCTGAAACTATTAATATTCCTGATACTTGTTCAAAGTTTTCCATCGCATCATCAAATATTGTTCTACTAAGTGAATTATAAGTAAGTTTTGATACTGAATCATACTCTTTTAACTTATTAGATAATTCTTTTCTTGTTTCATCAGTTAAGTTATCAACTTTTACTAACATTGTATTATATGAATCACTATTATATATATCTTTACTCATATAAATATAATGCATGATATAATTTTCTGTACTTCCACCTACTTTGGTAGTATATTCTTTTTCATCTAATTTTATTTTTAAAGTATCATTTTCTTTTAATTTAAGTAGTTTATATAGTTTTTCTGATATATATATTTTATCTTTGAGATCATATTGTTTTTTTGTTTTTCTATCCTGTATTTTTATGAAATTATTATAATTATCAAATGGAACTATTATTTGAACTGTTTGATTTGTATCTTTATTTAAAATATCTATAGCTTCTTTATTTACTTTTAATGTATCTGTAAATTCTTTTAATTTTGATATTTCTTCATAATCTTTATCTAATGTTTTACTATCTTTATTAAATGTTATTTCTAAATCATAATTAAATATATCTTCATATTGTTTTGGTACCATATCAGTTATACAATCTTGTATTCCAAATCCTGTTATTATAAGCCCTGTACATCCAGCTATACCCAGAATTGTCATTAAGAATCTTTTTTTGTATCTAAACACATTTCTCACTGTTACTTTTCTTGAAAATGACAAGTGTCTCCATATAACTGGTATTTTCTCAAGGAATACTCTTTTTCCTGCTGTTGGGCTTTTCGGTCTTAATAGTTCTGCTGGTACTTCTTTCAATGATTTTTTTACTGCCAAATATGTTGATAATATAATACAACCTACTGCTATTAAAGATCCTAGTAATGCACTTGTTAAATCAAAGTTATTAACAAAATCTCCAAGAGTATACATTATACTATACATTCCATATATTATTCTTGGTATTGTTTTTGATCCAATAATAACTCCTAATAGTGAACCAATTGTTGTTGCTAGTAGTGCATAAATTATATATTTAAATAATATTTGATTATCATTATAGCCAAGAGATTTTAATGTTCCAAGTTCTCCTCTTTCTTCTTCCACCATTCTTGTCATAGTAGTTAAACTTACAAGTACAGCTACTATATAAAATAATAATGGAAATACTTTAGCTAATTTATTAATTCTTTCGCTATCTTGTGAAAAACTATAATATCCAACATTAGATTCTAAATCTAAAATATACCATTCAGGTTTATCCAATTCATCTATTTCTTTTCTAGCATCTTCTATTTTTTGATAAGCATCAGCAAATTCTTTATCAGCTTTCTTTCTACTATCTTCTAGTTCTTTTCTTGCTTTTTCTATTTGTTTTTTACCATTATTTATTTTACTTCTTGCATTAGATATTTCTTTATATGTACTTTTTTCTTGTTTTAATAAAGTGTTATATCCATCGTTTAATTTCTTTAAGTTTGATTCTAAAACCGATAATTGAACTTTAAGATCAGTTGTATCTCCACCAATACTTTCTAAATAAGAAATATTTCTTTTTAAAGTAGTTATACCATCATTAACTTTTTTCTTATTGACTTCTATTTCTTGTTTTTTAGTTTTAAATGTTTCTTTAGCTTTTTTTTCATTATTATTAAGTTTTGTTAAATTATTGTTAAGGTTCTTTTCATTTTTATTTATTTTTATTTCAGCATCATCTAGCTTTTTATATGTATCCTTTTTCTCTTTGTTATATTTATCTATATTATCATTTAATTCTTTTAATGCGTCTTTCTTTTCATTGTTGAATCTTGTTTCTATAAAATCGGTTGTTATGTCTTCTAGATTGTCTTTTTCAGTGTTAATAAGTTGTTCATATTTTTTTGAGTAAGTACTCATATCATTATTTAATTTTATATAACTTTCTGTATAGTATTCACTATCAAAATTAGTGTTCAATGAATACATATAGAAATTTATTTGGCCATTTAGTAGTTTAGTGCTTCCTCTTTCTCTTGAAATATATAGTGGGCTTTTGACGAAACCAACAATTTTTAATGTTTTTTCTTTAAGTGTATCACTTTCTATAGTTATGGTATCACCTATTTTATAATTACTTAAATTTTTATTTTTTTCTATAACGCACTCACTATTTGTTTGTGGTAATCTTCCTTCTATCATGATTAATTTATTCATCTTAGCACTTGGATCATAAGAATGTACTTTTACTACATAATCATCATCAGTTCTAATTAATGCATCTATGCTATAAGAAGGTTCTACGTCATAACCTTTTTCTTTTAAGATATTTATTTCATCTTTTGTAATTCCCCAAGTTGATATAAGATTAATATCATAAACATTTTGTTTTTTGAAGTACGCGTCTACGCTTTCTTCCATATTAGGTGAAGTTTGTCTTATTCCTGTGAAGAAACCTACTCCTAAAAGTACTATAGCAAGAATTGATAAAAATCTTTTGAATGTTTTTTTGATACTTAGGAAACTTTGTTTAGTAAGTGTTTTCACTACCATTCAATCCTTTCTATATCAACTGGCTTTTTATTTATTTTTATTTCTTCAACTTTTCCACTTTTAAATTTAATTACTTTATCTGCCATTGGAGCTATTGCTGTATTATGTGTAATTATAATTACTGTCATTTTTCTTTTTCTACATGTATCTTGTAATAATTTTAATATTTGTTTTCCTGTTACATAGTCTAATGCTCCTGTTGGTTCATCACATAATAGTACATTTGGATTTTTAGCTAGTGCTCTTGCTATAGAGACTCTTTGTTGCTCTCCACCAGACAGTTGTGCTGGAAAATTATCTAATCTATCTTTTAAACCAACATTTATTAATGTTTCTTTTGGAGGTAATGAATTTTTACATATTTCAGTTGCTAATTCTACATTTTCTAATGCAGTAAGATTTTGGATAAGATTATAAAATTGAAATACAAATCCTATATTATTCCTTCTATATTTTATTAATTCTTTTTTGTTATATTTTGTTATTTCTTTTCTAGCTACTATTATTTTACCACTAGTTGCCTTATCCATTCCACCTAGAATATTTAATGCTGTTGTTTTTCCTGCTCCTGAGTGACCAAGTATACAAACAAGTTCTCCTTGTTCTATTTCAAAATTAACATTGTCTAATGCTTTAACTTCTATATCTCCAGATTTATATATTTTACTTACATTTTTAAATTCTATATATGCCATAAATATCACCTAACTTTATATTATCATTTTTCACACAAATAAAAAAGTAGTAATAATACTACTTAGTTTAGTTTATTGGTTTTGATTCATATCAATAGTTTGTGGTCTATCGATTTGAATTTCTTGATGTATTGGTTCTTCTACAACAATTGGTTCTTCTGGTGCAGTCTCAGGTGTAATAAATGTTGGTTGTTTTTCTGGTATCACAACTTTTGGCTCTTCTGTTACTTCTGGGATAATATGTGCTTGAGGTTCTGTATTATTGTTTCCAATTGGTCCATTTGCTATCATATCATTTGTTTCTTGTTGTTGAGTTTGTGCTGTAGTAGATTCTTGCGTTTGAATTGGTTGTGCAATAGTAGTTGTTTCTGCCGCTTGTTCATTTACTACAGAAGTTTGTGCTGTTTCCACTGGCATTTCTGGAGTAACATTTCCATTTACTATCGCTGGATTTGGTACAGCTTGAGCGATTGATGGATCATAGTCAGCATGAATTGGTTCATTTTGAGCAGGTACTACTTCTTTTCCTTTTTTACCTTTTTTAATAAGTGAAATAATTATAATAATTACAATTATTACTGCTGCTGCAATTCCACCATATAGAATATAATAATTTGTCATATTTTTAAGTTCGAATGAGAATTCAATATTGCTTATTTGACTTTGCATAAGTGACCAAGTTAATGTTTTCCCATCATTTGATACATTTGTTGCATTATTTGTTAAAGCTTTTTCTGGTAAATTTACTACATAATTGAATTCCATTTCACCAGCTAATCCCATAATATCTGAGTCAAAGCCACTATCACCAGGCTCAGTTGTGTCTGGAGTTGTTGGTGTTGTTGGAGTTGTTGTTCCATCATCAGGAGTAGTTGTATCATCTCCTGTACTTGGAGTTGTTGCTTCTTCACCAGTACTTGGTGTAGTTGTTGTTAAATCATCAGTTACAGCAAGTTTTTTATCGTTTTCTGTTAATGCTTGACTAGTTGATGTATCCCCACTATCACCTGGACCTACATTACTATCATATTTAAAGTTAGCAGTATATTTGTTTTTTAAGAAACCTTTTTCAACTTTAAATAAAACGCTATCATCAAAATCTTCTTTAAAGTAATCACTTATTGTTACTTCTTTTCCATTTTCATTTGATATTTTGTCAATATTATCATATTTTTTTGATACGGCAATTCCTGTATAATTATTTTCCTTTTTTTCTGATACTTTTACTCCTCTTTCTTCTAAAGCTTTTTTATTTTCTTCACTAAAGAAAGTTGTACTATCAGATGTTTCTAATAATTTGTCTGATATTAGATATGATCCTTCAAATATCATACTTTTATCATTATTAATTGTCATAGTATTTTTGTATTTAACGCATCCTGTCATTGTAGTTAAAATTAATAATACACCTATGACTTTTTTTAAATTTTTCATACAATCACATATCCTTTTCAACTATTTTCTTAATTAGATTATATCACAACTATAATTATTTTAAATATTTTTTTATAAAAAAATAACATTTATGTGTAAAATTACATAAATGTTTTTAATTTTTCTATTTCTTCTTCTTGAAATTTTAAAAATTTATTTGAAAGTTTTAATATCTTTTTATCTACTATTTTTTTATAGCTTTCTATTTTTGTTTCCATCTCTACTATTCCCATTGTTAGTCCTTCAATTACCATAGATGCAATTGCTGGATCACTGTTATCTTTCATTGTTTCCATCGCAATACCCATTTTGCTACTAATTTTACTCATCAAATTAGTTTTCTTATGTTCTAATTTGTTTTTCTTTAATAATTTTTCTGACTCTTTTAAAAAATTATTGTATTCTTTTAACTCATCTTCAATTAAACCTTTTATTTTATTATCTTTTTTTCTAAGTATGTCACTTAAATTATTAAGTGTATGTACACCCATTTCTGCATTTTCATATACAAAATTTAATAATTCCATGTTTTCATTCATATTTATTCACCACTATTATTATTTACAGTATTTTTTTTGTTTATACATTGTTGATAAAAATATTTTAAAATGTTAACATAAATTTAAGAGGTATATATGATTAAAGAAAATGAACAAGGTATTTTAATAGTTGTATCGGGTCCATCAGGTTGTGGAAAAAGTACATTAGATCAAAAACTAGTTGAAAGAAGAAATGATACTGTTATATCTATAAGTGATACTACTAGGAGTCCTAGAGGGGATGAAGTCGATGGAGTAGATTATAACTTTATTAGTACTGAGGAATTTGAACAAAAAATTAAAGATAATAAATATTTAGAATATGCTATAGTTCACTCTAATAAGTACTATGGTACTCCAAATGAACATATAGATGAAATGCTTAGTAAGGGTAAAAATATCATACTTGAAATTGATATTGAAGGAGCACGTAAAATAAATGAAAAAAGACCTGATGCAGTTGTTATATTTATTATGCCACCATCAATGGAAATATTAAAGAAAAGACTTATTGGAAGAAAGACTGAAACTAAAGAACAAATAGTTGAAAGATTTAAAACTGCATATAAAGAAATAAATGAGGTTTCTAAATATAATTATGTAATAGTAAATGATGATATAGAAGAATCTGTACTTAAAATGAATAGTATTATTGAATGTGAAAAGTGTAGAGTTGATAGAATTGAAGAAGTATATCTAGGTAATCAAGAAGAAATGATACACGAATTATTAGTAGATTTCGATAAAGAGAATTATAAGGAAAAAAAAGAGTCATAATGTATTTTATGACTTTTTTGATTCATGATGAAATTTTATAATAAATTATAAATAATTGAATATACTTTAGTATAAAATAATTATAGTACTTTAAATAAAAAAATTAATGTGCTAAACTACTTATATGGTGAATATGAAAAAGAAAATGTTAATAATTTGTTTATTATTTTTGATATTGATTGGTTGTTCAAAGGATAATGATGAGTATATAGATAATTCTAATACGAAAGTTGTTTTAAGTGATAACCTTTCTTTTGAATATGCTTCTAAAGTTAGGCTATACGATATAGTTAATATAGTAGATGGTAAAATAACTAGTGATAATATATTATTAGATACTTATAATCTTGGTAAAAACAAAGTCATAGTTAATTACAAAACATATAATAATCGTGATAAATATCAAATTATTGAATATGATGTTGTTGATACCACTAAACCTTTAGTATTAATAAGTAGTTCTTATTCTACTACTAAAGGAACTAATGTTAATCTTGTTAATAAAGCATTATGTGCTGATAACTATGATAAAAGACCTAATTGTCATATTGAAGGAAGTTATGATGTTAATAAAGTTGGTACTTATAATTTGAAGTATATAGCAACTGATTCATCAAATAATACAACTAGAAAAAGTTTTAAGTTTATTGTTAAAGAAAAAACAAAGAAAACAAATAATACAAGTAATGCCTCTACTAAAAAGAATTCAGTTAGTATTAAAGATGCAATAAAAAAATATAAAAATGAAAATACTATGATTGGTGTTGATGTTTCAACATGGCAAGATACAATTGATTGGGAAAAGGCTAAAAAAGCTGGTGTTGAATTTGCAATGATAAGAATTGGTTTTGGCCATAATAGTAAAAATAAAATAGTAATGGATAATCAATACAAAAAAAATATTGTAAATGCTAAAAAAGCAGGTATTCCAGTAGGTGTTTATTTCTTTAGTTATGCTAAAAGTGTTGAAGAAGCTAAAGAACAAGCAAAATATGTAGTTGATGTTTTAGATGGTGAGACACTTGAATTACCAATAGCATTCGACTGGGAAAATTGGAGTAAATTTAATTCTTATAATATTAGTCTTACTGATATTAATTTAATAGCTGATGCATTTATAAATGAAGTTACTAAACATGGATATCAAGGAACTCTTTATAGTAGTAAGTACTACTTAGATAATATTTGGAATGTAGGAACTAAAGATACATGGTTAGCACACTATACTTCTGGTAAATCTAGTTATTCTAAGCCTTACAGTATGTGGCAATTTTCTAGTCGAGGAAAAGTTGATGGTATAGATGCTTTAGTTGATTTAAATGTTTTATATAAATAAAAAGAGTATTTCTACTCTTTTTCTATTGCATCCATTATATAAGGAGCTATTTGTATTTTTCTTGAAACTACATCTTTAAGTGGTACTCCCTCATATACTTCTTTTAAATCGAATGCATTTTTTATTATTTTTTCTGAATCCTTATTATATAAACAATAAGAAGTATTTTCAAATATATCTGTGACAAACAATGTAACAACTCTTATACCTTCATTTTTAGAAACTTCATTTAAATAATTAACTAAACTATTTATTTTTTTATTCATAGATTCAAAATCTGCTGTTAAAATTTGACCAATTCCTATCATAGAATCATTTATCTTATATGTTTTAAAATCTTTATGTAGTATATCTTCATTAGTTAAACCTTTGATAGTCATTCCTTGTTTTAATAATTCAACACCATATTTTTTATATTTGATTTTAGCTATTTTTGATAGACTTATTAATGCATCTGTATCTCTTATAGTTGTAGTTGGTGATGTTAAAAGCAATGTATCTGATATAATTGCTGATGCCATAAGTCCTGCGATTTCTTTTGGTATTTTTATGTTGTTTTCTTTATATAAATCATAAATAATTGTATTAACACTACCTACACCGGCATTTCTAAAGTTAATAGGTTTCTTAGTATTAATATCTCCTATATTATGGTGATCTATAACTTCTAATATTTCTGCTTCTTCTAACCCATATACACTTTGTGATGAATTATTGTGATCTACGAGTATAACTTGTTTTTTATCTACATCGTTACAATCAGTTAATGTTAATAATCCTTTGCACTCATTTTTACTATTTAGTATTGGATAGTTTGTGTGTTTAAATTTTTTACTTTCTTCTAGAAAATCTGATAAATAATCTAGTTCATTAAAAGTAACTGATTCTTCTTTTCTCATTATATCCTTAATATAATTAGAGAAAGATATAAGTTTTCCTACTTCATATGAAGATAGTGGTGTGCTTATAATATTCACTTTATTCTTTTTAGCTTTTGCTACTAATTCCGCAGATAATTCAATTCCTGCAATAACTATTATAAGTTTTACTTTGCTTTCTATAGCATAATCTAGTATTGCGGTTCTATCTCCAATTATAAGAATATAACTATTATCTAGTGTTACCCTTTCTAAGAATGTTGCTCTAGCATAAGTTGCTGCCAAAACATTACCAGATATTTCTTTATCAAATTTAAGTATTTCTTTTCCTTTTAATACATTTATTAAATTACCATAGGAAGTATTTATTTTATGAAAGTCACCAGTTATAATTTCACGAGCTACTTCTTTTAATGAAACATATCCAAAATATTTATTTTTATTTTCAACTACTGGGATACCTGTAAGAGAATATTTATTCATATAATCAAATGCATCTTTTATTGGAACATTTTTGTCAATAAAGCAACCTTTATGATATGCAACATCTTTTATTTGTAGTTTAACATCATTTAAATGATATGGTTCTTTTACATTGAAGTAATTTAAAGCATATTTTGTTTCAGAATTTAGATTACCTAATGTTGATGCGACTGTATTCATACCCATTTTATTCTTAAGGTATGATAATGCTATTGATGCACATATTGAGTCTGTATCCGGATTTTTATGTCCAAAAATATACGTTATTTTTCCATTCATTTACTTCATCCCCTTTTGTATCCGTAAATAATACCACAATTTTGATAAAAAATAAAGTTAAAATTCAATTAATTCGTAATTTCTTGTACCAACTTTTAATTTTTCTGCTTCTTCTATTATATGAATTCCATTTCTAGATTCAATTCTTTCTATTAAATGATTCTTACCTGGATCTCTTGAATTATATACTAAATCTATACACGCTTGATCTAGTGCTACTGGGTCAGTTGATGCCAAAATTCCAATGTCTTTCATGCATGGATCTTCTGCAACTGCACAGCAATCACAGTCAACTGACATATTTGCCATTACATTTATAAATGCAATGTTCTTTTCATAATCCATTATTGTTTTATCTGCTTCTGCCATAGATTCTAAGAATGAATCATGGTCTGAAGTCCATATATCTTCTGGATTGCCTGCACCATGAATATTTGCTTTTCCATAGCTTGATGCAAGTCCTATTGATAAATTTTTAAGCGAACCTCCGAATCCACCCATTGGATGACCTTTAAAATGTGATAAAACTAACATAGAATCATAATTTTCTATATTTTTTCCAACATAATTTACTTTTAAATGTTTTCCTTCTTTAACAGGTAATTCTAATTCTGCATCTTTGTCTAATAAATCAACATTATAATATTTAGACCATTCATGTTCTTCTAAAAGTTTTAAGTGTTTTTCACTTGTGTTTCTTGCTCCATCATAAGCTGTATTACATTCTACAACTGTTCCTTTAACATAGTCAATTATATCTTTATAAAATAAAGGCTTTAAATAGTTTTGATTGCCTTTCTCTCCACTATGAACTTTTACTGCAACTTTTCCTTTAAGTTCTACTCCTAATTTTTTATATATTTCTAGTAACTTCTCACTACTAATTTCACGAGTAAAATAAACTTTACTTTTCATATGTCATCTCCTTTATAGTTATATGTACATTATATCATATTTACTTTTCATAATTATTTAAATTTGTTATAATGTTTACGTGAGTTTTATGAAATATGATAAGATTTTTTTAGAATATATAGATGAAGTAATTAATAATAAAGAATTTTTGAAGAGAAAAAAATTTATGCATCATGTAAATGAAAGTGTTTATGATCATTCAATGAAAGTAGCATATGAATCCTATAAATTTGCAAAGAAGCATCATTTAAATGTTAAAAATATATGTATTGGTGCTATTCTTCATGATTTTTATTTTAAACCATGGCAAGAAGATCATACTAAAAAGAAATTTAGAGAATTACATGGATTTGTTCATGCTAGACAAGCTTTATATAATGCTAGAAAGTATTTTCCACATTTAATAAATCCCATGGTTGAAGATATAATATTAAGACATATGTTTCCACTTAATATAATACCGCCTAAATATAAAGAATCTTGGGTAGTAACTATGATGGATAAAAAATGCTCCTTGAATGTTCTTAAACATCCAAGTGAATATCCTAAATATTTAGGAATCAAGAAAAGGAGAACTAATAAATGTTTGATTTAAAAGTATTATTTTTATTATTTATTGTTTATTCAATAACTGGATGGATTATTGAAGTAATTGCTACTTATCCAGACACAAAATGTTTTGTTAATAGAGGATTCCTTATTGGTCCTTATTGTCCAATTTATGGAAACTGTGCTATTGCAATGATATTTTTATTACATAATGTTACAAATCCAATATTGTTATTTGTATTATCAATATTAATATGTAGTGTTGGTGAATACGTAACAAGCTATGCAATGGAAAAAATATTTCACGCTAGATGGTGGGATTATTCTAAAAATAAATTTAATTTAAATGGAAGAATTTGTCTAGTAAATAGTTTAGCATTTGGAGTACTTGGATTTTTACTAATTAAATTTGTAAATCCATTTGTTGTAGGGTTGATAACAAAGTTATCACCTACTATGATAAATGTACTATTTTATACAATACTTACACTCTTCATAATTGATAATGTTATATCTTTTAAAGTTATATTTAAAATTAAAAACATGTCTATTAAATATGTACATTTAGATAACACAAAAGAAATAACTGAAAAAGTTAAAAAGATACTAAGTGATAATATACTTGCTAAAAGAGTATTTAAGGCATTTCCAAATATTAAATTTAGATTTAATTTAAAAGAAAAAATGAAAGTTTTAAAAGATAAAGCTATTTCAATCAAAAATAACTACAAAAAATAAAAATTGTGGTTATTTTTTTATTATTTTATTGTAAAGTTTACATATATTTTTATTTATTGATAAATTATTGCTGTATAATTATTTTGGAGGCGTGTAATAATGTTTGAAAATAAGAAAATTTTTATTCTTGGTATGGCCAGAAGTGGTTATCATGCTGCTAGAGTTTTAGCAAAAAGAGGTAATACTATAGTATTAAATGATAAAAATGCTAATCAAGATAAAAATCATATTAAAGAATTAGAAGATTTAGGTGTTAAGGTTATTTTAGGTGACCATCCAGATGATATTTTAGATGAATCATTTGATTATCTTATTAAAAATCCTGGTGTTCATTTTGATCATAAGTATTTAAAGTATGCAGAAGAACATGGCATTAAAGTAATAAATGAAATTGAGATGGCTTACCATTTACTTCCAAAAGGAGTAAAATTAATAGCTATTACTGGTACTAATGGCAAAACAACTACTACATCATTAACATATGAAATAGTTAGTGCTGCTTTTCCAGGTAGAACTCATTTAGCTGGTAATATTGGTTTTCCTCTTTGTGAAGTTATTGAAAATATAAAAGAAAATGATTATTTAGTTATGGAGATTGGTGTTCCACAACTACATGATTTCTATGACTTTAATCCAGATATCGCGGTTCTTACTAATATTTATGAAGCACATTTAGATATGTTTGGCACTCGTGAGTATTATAATGAAACTAAATTAAGAATGTTCCAAAATCATACTTCTAAAAATATTGCTATTATCAACAAAGGAAATGATGATGCTTATAGAATTACTAAAGATATTAAAAGTACTAAAAAATACTTTACTAGTAAAGAAAAAATTGATGGTGCTTATTTAGAAAATGGTAAAATTTATTACTATGGTGAAGAAATTATTGATACTAAGAATATTAAATTGCAAGGAAACCACAACTATGAAAATATTATGTGTGCAATTATGATTGCAAAAGAACTTGGTATTTCTAATGAAATTATGTGTAAGGCTATCAGTGAATTTAGTGGTGTAGAACATAGAATAGAATATGTAAGAACATTTGAAGGTAAAGATTTCTACAATGATTCTAAGGCTACTAATGTTACTTCAACTCAAATAGCATTATCTGCATTCAATAAGCCAACAGTATTAATTTTAGGTGGTCTTGAAAGAACTCAAAGTTTCTTAGAATTAAAAGATTACTTAGGTAATACTAAAGCTGTTGTTTGCTATGGACAATGCAAAGAAAGATGTAAAAAAGAAATAGAATCAATGGGTATTAAATGTACTATGGTTAATAATCTAGCTGAAGCAGTGGATGTTGCTAATAAAGAGAGTGTTAGTGGAGATGTTGTTCTTCTTAGTCCAGCAGCTGCATCTTGGGATCAATATAAATGTTTTGAAGATAGAGGAGATGAATTTAAAAAACTAGTTAAAGAATTATAGGAGTTAAAATGAAAATAATATGTGAACATTGTGGTACTAGTATAGATTTAGATAAGGATAAAGTTTGTCCTAACTGTAAAGCACCATTTTCAAAAAATCAAGATTATAACGAATATAAGGAAAATATTAAAAAAGAAAGAGACATAAATATTAAAAGTAAAGAACTAGATAATGAAATTAAAGAAAAAGCTAATGATATAATGGATACTACTTTAAAGACTTTTAAAACATCATTTACTATCGGAAATATAATGTTTATTATAGTGAGTATATTTGCTCTTGCTATTATAGTTGCAGTAATTATTCATTTTATAAATTTTGATAATGATTTTAATAATTCTAGAGATGATATTAATAATGTTAAGGAAATTAAAAATGACTCAATATATAATGAAGTAGATGAACAATATGAAAAAATAAAAGAAGAACTAAATAAAAAATACGACGAAATGGAAAATTTTAGATAAAAAAATTTGCAAAAAATGCAAAT
>OBLI01002164.1_pt1 | contig 17328 bp, 18 predicted proteins | sample 1519701 | NCBI WGS metagenome assembly OBLI01 (sample SAMEA3663005, study PRJEB22513) | pig gut metagenome | biome: pig gut; feature: pig-associated habitat; material: faeces | place: France | collected 2012 | reverse complement strand
CAGTATAAAGGGGGGGGGGAGAATTTTAGTTGTTCTCGGGACGAAGTTTGCGCACCGTTTCGCCGGCACTCCACATTTCGCTCTCACGCAAAGCTTTCAGCTCGGCCTCCAAACCAACGCGGTAATCGGGTTTGGAATTGCTGTCAATGGAAATCTGCGCCTCATTACCGCTTGCCACACTCTGATAGAGCTTTTCCATCACGGGCTTGATGGCATCATGGAAGGGACCCATCCAGTCGAGCGCACCACGTTGGGCGGTGGTGGAACAGTTGGCATACATCCAGTCCATACCGTTCTTCCCAATCATCGGGATGAGCGACTGGGTGAACTCTTCCACCGTTTCGTTGAATGCCTCCGAGGGTGTGTGGCCGTGTTCGCGGAGCGTTTCGTACTGAGCCAGGAACAAGCCCTGCACAGCACCCATCAGAGAGCCGCGCTCACCGGTCAGGTCGCTGGTAGCCTCGCGCTTGAAATCCGTTTTGAACAAATAGCCGGAACCGATACCTACACCGAAAGCGAGCACTTTCTCCGTAGCCTTGCCGGAATAATCCTGATAAACGGCATAAGAGGAGTTCAGGCCTCGGCCTTCCAGGAACATGGTGCGAAGTGAGGTACCGGAACCCTTGGGAGCAACCATGATCACGTCAATGTCGGCAGGAGGCACCACGCCGGTGCGGTCGTTCCACGTGATGGCAAAACCATGGGAGAAATAAAGTGTCTTGCCTGTGGTGAGATAGGGTTTCAGGCGGGGCCACAGCTGCATCTGGGCTGCGTCAGAAAGCAGCATACAGACAATGGTGCCACGCTCGGCTGCCTCTTCGAGCGAGAAGAGTGTTTCGCCGGGCACCCAACCGTCGGCCACTGCCTTGTCGTAAGTTTTCCCTTCGCGCTGACCGACAATCACGTTGAAGCCATTGTCGCGGAGGTTACAAGCCTGGCCGGGACCTTGGACACCATAGCCCAGGACGGCTATGATTTCATTCTTCAACACTTCACGAGCCTTTTCAAGGGGAAACTCTTCGCGGGTCATCACTTCTTCAACGACTCCGCCAAAATTTAATTGTGCCATATCTGTAATTTTTAAATTGTTGTTTACGTCTATTATTCACTTATCTTCCAGTTAAATATCGGCAGGATGTTGCGAAGCACGATACTCCTCCTGCCTTAGTTGCAGGAACTCTGCCAAAGGTTCTCGGTGGCTCTTGGTCACGGCCACCACGCCGGAACTGACGTATTGCAGCAGGCAGTTGCAAGCCTTCAGTTTGCGGTACAACGCCATGGTTTCTTCGGGAAGTCCCTCTTTCGAGACAATGGCGTAGGTATTGTTCACTTCCACGATTTTCCCATCATGCAGGCGGATGGCTTTCGATATGTCCCGGTTGGCCACGAGCTGGGCGGTGGCAATCTTGTACAAAGCCTGGTCCATCACGTAAACCTCATCGCTCGTATAATAACGTGCATTGAGCACGTCGATTTTCTTTTCGAGTTGCTTCACCAAGGTTTTCACCGTTTGTTCGTCTGTATAAGTGGTGATGGTGTAGCGATGGATGTGCTCAAAGCCTGATGCGGAAGCGTTGAGGCTTTCGATGTTCAGCTGGCGACGTGTGAAGACGTTCGTCACGGAGTTGAGCACACCGGCCAGGTTTTCAGAGAACACGATGATGGTGAACAGCTTTACGCCGCCCGCCTTCTCGCCTGGGGTCGTGGCCGAAGAGCCGGCTGCACCGGTATTTGTATTGGGTTGGGGTGTCATAGGCTGTTTGGTTAGTTGAGTTCGTCAGACGACAATATCATATCATCCACATCATGGCCGGGACAGCACATGGGCATCACGTTGTCCTCCTCCATCACTGCGGCTTGGAGCAGGAAGGGGCCGGGGGTGGACAGCATCAGCTCTATAGCCTCTGTCAACTTGTTGCGGTCCGTTACCGTAAGGGCAGGTATGCGATAAGCCTCGGCAATTTTCTCATAATCCGGGTTCATCATGGGCGTGAAGGAATACCGGTGGCGGAAGAAGAGTTGCTGCCACTGCCGGACGTTTCCCAAGTAATTGTTGTTGAGCAGGATGATTTTCACCGGAGCCTGCTGTTCCATGATAGTGCCCAGTTCTTCGATGGTCATTTGCAAGCCTCCGTCGCCCAGGAACAGGCAGACCGTACGTTCCGGCGCGCCGAAGGTGGCACCGATGGCGGCCGGAAGGCCATAGCCCATCGTTCCCATACCTCCGGAGGTTACTACGCTCCGTTTCTCTGAAAAGCGGAAATAGCGGGCCGCCATCATTTGGTTCTGCCCAACGTCCGTCACCATCACGGCTTTGTGGTGTGTCAATTCCGATACACGGCGTATCACTTCGCCCATACGCAAGGGACCTTCGGAGGGATGGATTTGCGGTTCTATCACCTTTTCGTTTTCCAGCGCATCCCACTCGCGGAAGCTTTCTCGCCACTCGTTGTGCTCTTTGTCTTCAAGCAAGGCCATAACGGCAGGAAGCGTTTCCTTGCAATCGCCCAACACGGCCACGTCGACGGCCACGTTTTTGTCAATTTCTGCCGGGTCTATGTCGAAATGAATTTTCTTGGCCTGCCGCGCATAACTATCCAGTTTGCCCGTGATACGGTCATCAAAGCGCATGCCCACGGCAATGAGTAAATCGCACTCCTGAGTTTTCTTGTTGGAGCCGAGCGAACCGTGCATACCGAGCATCCCGACATTCAACGGGTGGTCGGAAGGCAGGGCCGAGAGCCCCAACAGGGTACAGCCGGCGGGCAGTCCGGCCTTCTCGACAAAGCGTTTCAGTTCTTCCTGGGCATGTCCGAGTTCCACGCCCTGTCCCACCAGTACCAAGGGGCGTTGGGCGGCATTGATCAGGGCAGCAGCTTCCACCACGCTCTGCTTGGAGGTGTTGGGCACCGGTACATAACTGCGGATGAAATCTATACTTCCGGGCACATATTCGGCTTTCTCCAGTTGGGCGTTTTTGGCAAAATCGAGCACCACCGGTCCGGGGCGACCGCTGCCCGCAATATAAAAGGCACGGTGTACAGCCCAAGCCACATCTTTGGCCGACCGGATTTGGTAAGCCCATTTGCTGATGGGTTGTGCTATGTCCACCACGTCGCATTCCTGAAAGGCATCCGTACCCAGCATCGGGGCGGCAACTTGTCCGGTAATCACCACCATGGGCGTGCTGTCCATCATGGCATCGGCGATACCCGTGATGGTGTTGGTTGCCCCCGGGCCGCTCGTCACCAAACAAACGCCCGTCCGTCCGCTCACACGGGCATAGCCTTCGGCAGCATGGGCTGCGGCTTGCTCGTGGCGCACGAGGATATGGTTAAGTCGGTCGCGGTAATCATAAAGCGCATCGTACACGGGCATGATGGCACCGCCGGGGTAGCCAAAAAGGGTTTCCACCCCTTCGTCCAGCAATGCGCGCATAAGGATTTCCGCACCTGTTATTTCTTTAGTCATATAGCTTATCTAATTTACATTTCGGAGGTTAGGCAATAACTTATATTTCCCTCACGCCTCCTTTGTCGGCACTGCTCACCATGGAAGCATAAGCCCGGAGAGCCTTTGACACCACGCGCTGACGTTCCAGCGGACGCATGGGGCGTGCGGCCAATTCCTCATCGGACAAATGCACGCACAGTTTACGCGAGGGAATGTCTATTTCGATAATGTCTCCATCCACCACCTTGCCTATGGCACCGCCGGCGGCAGCTTCGGGCGAGATGTGTCCGAGGCTCAGCCCCGAGGTTCCGCCCGAGAAACGTCCATCCGTAATCAGCGCGCAAAGTTTTCCCAGATGGCGGCTTTTGATATAGGAGGTGGGATAAAGCATCTCCTGCATGCCCGGCCCTCCTTTGGGACCTTCATGGGTAATCACCACCACGTCGCCGGCCTGCACCTTTCCGCCCAGAATACCTTCGCAAGCGGCATCCTGCGAATCGAACACCCGGGCCGGCCCTTCAAAATGCCAAAGGCTTTCGTCCACGCCTGCCGTTTTCACCACGCAACCGTCTTGGGCAATGTTTCCAAACAACACGGCCAGTCCGCCGTCTCGTGTATAGGCATGTTCCAGCGAACGGATACATCCCTCGGCGCGGTCCGTGTCCAGTGTGGGCCACTGCGCATCCTGCACACCCATTTGCGTACAGAACTTGCCGCCCGGCGCACTGCGATAGATGCGTTCGGCCTCGGCATCGGTTGCCGTCCCCATGATGTTGTATTTTTGGATATCCTCGCCCAGCGTGGCACCGTTCACGCGGATGGCGTCCGTGGCAAGCAGGCCACCCTTGGCCAATTCCCCCATGATGCCCATCACGCCCCCTGCGCGGTTGCATTCCTGCACGGAGTAACGCTGCGTGTTGGGAGCCAACTTACACAGACAAGGCACCCGCCGGCTCAGGCTGTCGATGTCGGCCATGCAAAAATCGACCTCGGCCTCATGGGCCACAGCCAGCAGGTGGAGCACCGTATTGGTTGACCCGCCCATGGCAATGTCCAGTGTCATGGCATTGAGGAAAGCCTGCCTTGTGGCAATGGTGCGGGGCAGCACACTTTCGTCTCCCTCCTCATAATATTTATAGGCGTTCTTCACAATCAGTTTGGCAGCATCTTCAAACAGCCGTTTACGGTTCACGTGCGTAGCCGGCACCGTGCCGTTTCCCGGCAACGAAAGCCCCAACGCCTCCGTCAGGCAGTTCATGGAATTGGCGGTGAACATACCGGAGCAGGAACCACACCCGGGACAAGCCCGTGCCTCAATCTCGGCCAGTTCTTCATCGCTCACCGAAGCATCGGCTCCCTTCACCATGGCGGTCACCAAGTCCACATTCTCTCCCTTGAAACGTCCGGCCTCCATCGGCCCGCCGCTTACAAACACCGTGGGAATGTTCAACCGCATGGCAGCCATCAGCATTCCGGGGGTAATCTTGTCGCAATTCGATATGCACACCAAGGCATCAGCCTTGTGAGCTTGCACCATATACTCCACGCTGTCGGCGATGATGTCGCGCGAAGGCAAGGAGTAGAGCATACCGTCGTGGCCCATGGCGATGCCGTCGTCAATAGCAATGGTATTGAACTCTGCTGCATAGCATCCCAGCTTTTCTATTTCGCTTTTCACGAGTTGTCCCGCTTCATGCAGATGGGTATGTCCGGGCACAAACTGGGTAAACGAGTTGGCGATAGCGATAATGGGCTTTCCCAGCTGTTCGCGTTTCATTCCGGTGGCCATCCACAAAGCCCTGGCTCCGGCCATCCGCCGGCCTTCGGTGCTGAATGCACTACGCAACTTATTCTTCATAACTACTTGTTCTATCAGTAATGCCATACCCTGCCGCAAACGGCAAAGCATCGCTTTCAATCCTTACAAATTATTACTTTTTTGTTACTTTGGTTTGCAAAAGTATCTATTATTTCCAAACAACCGTTCAAATTGCCATAAAAAATATAGTTTTTTGCAAACCGGCATGAACATATTGCACACCACGCGCTTCTTCGCGCAAAACTTTTCCGTACAATGAGCCGTGTGCTCCTTTCTCCTCCGTTCTGCATCAAATAAAAACATGCCCGACCAAAAGATGTACCGGTCGGGCATGATTTTGAAAATTGCTTTTGCTTTGCAGCGGAGATGCCGGATATACCGGATTACCAGAAAGACAAGAAAGACAAGAAAGACCAGAAAGGGCCCAAAGCCCCCGGCCCGGAACAAAAAAAATGAAAGTTCCGGGCAGCGAGGAACACGCCTCCTCCGGCATTCAATCCTCGGCACACAACTGCTGCCAAAAATGTTCCAGGTCCTCTTCCAAGCCCTGCATCAAATCGCCGCTGAGCATCATCGTATCATCGTCCACCAAATAGAGGTCGGCAATCGTTTCGTGGTCCTCGCCCATCAGCACGTAGGAATACGGCTTCAGCACCGCCACATGCTCCGTCACCTCCTTCAGGCGGGTCAAGGCGGTAATCAGGATGGGTTGCACCTCGTCGTAGAAACGCTCATCACGGTTGCCAATCCATTCCTCCACCACGCAGCGTGTCAGTTCATGGTCATCATCGTCGAACACCAGCAATTCGCCACTTTCCTGCTTCACCTGCAAATAAATATCGGTCAGCGGCAGGCAGTCGGTCTGCGGCAGGAATTTCGACGCGGCCTTGCGCAAAGCGCGTTCTATCTGCTGGAAAGTTTGTTCATTGGCTGTCATTGTTTACTCCTTTCTTGTTGAATTACTGCAAAATTACATTTTTTCCTAAAATATCTTACTCCCGACTGGCAAAATATACTTTCTCTCCTTATCTTTCGCAGCGTTTCTCACACAATATATAATATAGGAGCGACCTCCGGACGCTCTGCTTGTTACCCGACTTCATCTTTCCTTTCCCATCATGAACAGCCCAACACCTTTCTCTCTCTCCTACTCCCGTTTCCTGATGCTGTTTGGCATATTCCTTCTCTGCTCCCACCTTCTGAGCCATGCCGCCCGTCCGGTGCTGCTGCCTTCTCCCCAATCCGTAGAATGGCGCAAGGGACATTTCCGGACGGATCGCCCGTTCCGCTTAGAGAACCTTGCCAAGCGTCAGGCAGAACCGGTACTGCAAGCATTGCCCTGTCTGAAGCTGCATCAGGATATGCAGACCAAGCGCGTGGTGCGTTTGGAACTGCTACCGGAAACGACAGGCGACAATCCGGAGGCTTACCGGCTGGAAGCATCACGCGACACGTTGCTGGTGCAGGCGGCAGGACGCATGGGCTTTCTTCGGGCGGCGCAAACCTTGCGCCAGCTGCAATCGTCCCGAGGGATTGCCTGCTGCCTCATCGAGGACCGGCCGGCTTTCGCCTGGCGTGGGGGGATGTTGGACGTTTCGCGCCACTTTTTCAGCGTGGAGTTCTTGAAGAAACAGATTGACGTGCTGTCGTCCTACAAGCTCAACCGCCTTCACCTCCACCTGACCGATGCTGCGGGATGGCGCATGGAAATCAAACGCTATCCGCTGCTCACTGCCATGGGGGCCTGGCGCACGGACTCACTGTGGAAGGAGTGGTGGAACAACGGCGAGCGCCATTACGCCTCAAGCCGCACGCCGGGGGCTTACGGGGGATATTACACGCAGGAGGAGTTGCGAGAACTGGTGGCATACGCTGCGGAGCGAGGCATGACCATCGTGCCGGAAATCGAAATGCCGGCCCACTCCGAGGAGGTGCTGACGGCCTATCCCGAACTGTCGTGTACGCACGAGCCGTACAAGCAGGCTGACTTTTGTCCGGGCAACGAAGAGACGTTCCAGTTTCTGAAAAATGTATTGACAGAGGTGATGCAGGTGTTTCCTTCGGAATACATCCATGTTGGGGGCGACGAGGCCGGAAAGGCTTCGTGGAAGGATTGCCCGCTGTGCCAAAAACGGATGAAGGAGTTGCAGACGGACCGTGTGGACGACCTGCAAGGCTACCTGATGCGCCGCATGGGGGAATTTCTCGGGCAGCACGGGCGCAAAATGCTGGGCTGGGACGAGATAGCCTCGCCCGGATTGCCCCGGGGCACGGCGGTCATGGTCTGGCGCGATGCGCAGCAGGCGCGACAGGCTGCCGGATGGGGATGCGATGTGGTGATGTCGCCCGGTGCCTTCTGCTATTTGGACAGTTACCAGGACGCGCCGCCCCGGCAGCCGGAAGCCATCGGCGGCTATCTGCCTTTGGAAAAAGTCTACGCCTTCTCGCCGACGGACGGGCTGCCGGACTCCCTCCGCGCTCACGTGCTGGGCATTCAGGGAAACCTCTGGACGGAATATATTGCCTCGGAGCGGCAGGTGGAGTATATGCTTTATCCCCGCGTGTTGGCCCTGGCGGAGACGGGATGGCGCGGAACGGACGCTAAGGAGTACGGGCAATTTCGGGAGCGGGCGGCGGCGCACACCGGGACGTTGCGCACGCAGCGCGCGGTGGCGGCTTTCGACCTTCGCCATGAGGTGGGCGAACGACCGGAAACGCGCTCCACGCTCCGCCACAAGGCTTTGGGTGCCAAGGTCGCCTATGCCCTGCCCTACCATCCTTATTATGCCTCCACAGGTCCGACGGCACTGACCGATGGCCTGCGTGGCGGCTGGGCTTTCAAGGACGGGCGTTGGCAGGGCTTCATCAGCAAGGAGCGGTTTGACGTGACGGTCGATTTGGGCAGAAACGAAAAAATCCGCTCCGTAGCTTGCAACTTCATGCAAGCCTGCGGTGCGGAAATCTATTATCCTTCAGTCTTCAGGGTTTCGGTGTCAACGGACGGAAGGCAGTTTTCGGAGCTCAGCAACGAGCGTTTTCCATTCTCAGCCGACGAGCAGCAGGGCGTACGTACACTATGCTGGAAAGGGCGCGCCGTTCGGGCGCGCTACATCCGCATTCAGGCACTGCCGACAGCGCACGGCGGATGGGTATTCACGGATGAAATTGTTGTTCTGTAACTTTGGGTTATAAGGTTATAGTCGCTTCGTTCCAAGGTTATAAGCTTATAACGTAACAGTTGTAACGCTCGAACATTGCCGCTCAAATAGTAATATCATAACCTCTCAACCTTAGCCCTCATAACCTCATTATTCATTACTCCTCGTCCCGCTTCTTGGCCGAAACGCGGCTACGTGCCTCATGCACATAGCGTCTGACAAAAGGATGGCGCATGAAATTGTCCGGAGCGCGGTCAACGATGCGGCTGATTTGGCGTGTCATGATGGGCGTGGGATATTGGCTGCAAAGCAACATGAAGAAGCCCGGTCCCAGCACGTTGTCATAATTATCCTGAACAAATTGCGTTTCCAACTCCTCGGTTTGGTTCATCAATTTCTCTGCCTTTTTTCCCACCTTGCGTTGGATATCTTCGGGCGAACTCCCTTCGCGCATCATGCGGATGGTTTTCTGTTGCAGTTCCCACATCTCGTTGTCCAGCCGGTTGCGTTTTTTGAAGAACGCATAGAGTTTGTCGTTCAGCGGCCCGCCGCTCACGCGCTGCACCACGTTGTCCACCTGAATATTCAGGTTCCCGTTCTCCAGCACCAAAGGCATCACGCAATCAGTGCCCGTGTAGAGCATCGCCATCGTGGCCGAGTCCACATTTCCCTCAAAGCTGAAGCGCCCGTGGACCACCTTACACGAGTCCACGCAGACAGAAGTAATCGCCGTTTCGCGGAAACAAGAGTCGGGGTTTACCCGCAGATAGAGCATCCTGCCATCCAGACAAGGCACCGAAGAGCTCCCGGCTATATTGTATTGCTCAGTACACGACGTGCTTAGCCCACACAACGAGAGCAACAACAAAGGAGTAAAGATGACAGACAATCTAAACATAGATGAAACGGAATTTTAGATAGAATCGGTTTGAACTGCTACAAAACCAAGACAAATATACGCTCTTCCCCTATTACGTACGCTACGGGCACTAAAAAAGTCGCAACTCCTTAAACCTTTTTTGAGATTAGAGGAGTTGCGGACTACATTCCTATAATGTTTTTCACACTTCGGCGAAGATTTTTAAGGGTGGTTCTAATAATTCTGATGAGGAGGTTTGTGCCCTATCGGAAGTGTATTTTTGTAAGTAGGCGAAATTGCTCTCCCCCGATAACGGGGGAGCCGGAGGGGGTGCATAGCGGGCTATGTGACTGAACCTACTTGCAAAAAGACGCTTTCGAGAGGGTGCAAACCTCCTCATCAGAATATCAGAATATATAAATCAGAATTTTTAGAACCACCCTTAAAACACTCGGTCTTACTGCTGCTTTTCTTCGTGGCTGATGCGAAACACTGCGTAGAGTTCCAGCACGGCAGCAATGAGCAGCGTCACCTTCCACTCGCTTGCCCGGAAAGGAGGTATATTATAATAGGAGGTAAACATCAGTGCTGCAGTCACCAAGAGCATCAGCGCACCCAGCACCTGTTGCCGGCGCAACCGCCGGATGATGACATTGCTGCCCTCGTAGCGGTCGGTCATCTGTATGGGACTGAAGAGCAAGGTGCCTAGTCCGAACACCCACGGAGCCACGGCCGGAGCGAAAAGGGGCAGCACGGCACCGATGACCACAAGCAGCCCGCCTGCGCGGTAAAGTTGAGTTTTCAGCATAAGAGTGAGTCAGGAAAAGAGGGACAAGGAATTATTCAATCACGTACACGTCCTCGTCGGCCGTTTTCATATACAGGTTCACGCGAGCCACGCGCTCCACGGCCTCGGGATTGTTCATCAGGTCGTTCAATGCCTGCGTGTCCGCATTGTAGCGACTTTCGTATTCTGCTATCTCAGCCCGCAGCGCAGCGTTCTGCCGCCGCAGTTCAAAGAGGCGCCAGAAACTGTTGGGATCCAGAAATCCCACGATAGCGATAAAGGCCAGGATAGTCCAGAGATATTTTTGGCGGATTACCAGCAGAACCGCCCGTTTCAGTTTATGTCCCATAATGGTTGGATTGCAATGAAGTGTGTTGCAAAAGTAACTATATTTCGCGAAACGCCAAGACTGCACACTCTACAAGTCGTGTTGTCGCAACCGGTACTCCGCCAGCTCTTCATACTTCGTGCCGGGCCGTCCGTAGTTGGCATAGGGATAGATGCTGATGCCGCCCCGGGGCGTGAAGAGGCCGGTCACTTCGATATACTTGGGGTCCATCAGACGGATGAGGTCTTTCATGATGATGTTCACGCAGTCCTCGTGGAAATCGCCATGGTTCCGAAAACTGAACAAATAGAGTTTCAGGCTTTTGCTCTCCACCATGCGGCGATCGGGCAGGTAGGCAATACGTATTTCGGCAAAGTCGGGCTGCCCAGTGATGGGGCACAGGCTGGTAAACTCCGGACAGTTAAAACGCACCCAGTAGTCGTTGCCGGGATGTTTGTTCTCAAAAGTTTCAAGCACCTCGGGGGCGTAGTCGCTCTTGTACTGCGTTTTGCGGCCCAAGGCGTTCAGCGTAAGGTCTTCTCGCATAAGGGTTTTGTCACTATGATTTGAATATTCACAAAGGGTTTTCCTGCTGACCGCGCAGCTCCTTCTCCTCCAGATACTGCTCCAGTCCCTGCTTTCTGAGCTTGCAGGCCGGACAGTGTCCGCAGCCGTCACCGGGCACGCCGTTGTAGCACGTCAGCGTGCGGTTGCGCACAAGGTCGAGCACGCCCAGCTCGTCGGCCAATGCCCATGTCTGGCATTTGTCGAGCCACATGAGGGGCGTGTGTATCACGAACTGCTCATCCATGGCCAGGTTCAGGCTCACGTTGAACGAGCGAATGAAAGAGTCACGGCAGTCGGGATAGCCGGAGTAGTCGGTTTGCGACACACCGGTCACCAAATGGCGGATGCCCCGCTCACGGGCGTAGACGGCGGCGATGCCCAGGAAGAACAGGTTGCGGCCCGGCACGCGGCCCACCGGCAGGCTTCTCGCTGTCCATCGGCAGGGAGGGGTCGGTCAGCGCGTTGTGACCCAGCCGGCCGATGAAGCCCACATCCATCTTGTCAAACTTCACGCCAGCCTCGCGGGCTATGGCTTCGGCCAGACTGACCTCGTGGGCGTGTTTCTGACCGTAGAGGAAGCTGAGCGCATATACTTCCTTGAAATGTTTTTTTGCCCAAAACAGGCAGGTGGTGGAGTCCTGGCCGCCACTCAGCACGACCAAGGCACGGGAGTTGTCAAGTTTCATTGAAGAGAACGATTGAGGTAAAAGAATCTATAAACGGTGCAGATTACAAATCGCCGATTTTCCAGGGACTGTAAGAGATGCCTCGGTCGCAAGCGACGTTTCCCTCCGTCTGCCGGAGCCGCCGCACCACGCGCAGCGTGACGGGCAGTGCCACCACCTCGTAGAGGGTTTTCAGCACCACCTGATTGAGCATGAGCAGGGGCATCACGCTCCAGGGCACCACGCCGCCCAATGCCAGGGGGAAGAAGAGCAGCGAGTCGGCCCCTTCGCCCACTACCGTCGAGGCGATGGCGCGCAGCGAAAAGAGGTCGAGACTGCCCGAAGCCGGCCTCATGCGGCTCATGACGTAGGCGTTGAGAAACGAACCGACGAGGAAGGCCACGAACGACGCGCCGGCTATGCGTGGTGCCAGGCCGAACACGGCGTGGAAGCCGGCCTCGCCCTGCCAATAGGGCGCACCGGGAAGCAAGTCGGCCAGGAAGCCGAACAGCACGAAAAGGAAATTCATGAAAAAGCCGAGCCAAATCACCAACCGGGCACGGCGGTAGCCCCACACTTCGACCAGGCAGTCGTTGATGATATAGGAAACGGGGAAAACGATGAGTCCGGCGGTGAGTTGCAGCGGCCCGATGGCCACCTGCTTGGTTTCAAGCACATTGGCGGCAATGAGGCAGACACAAAAAAGCACTGACAGCCACAAGAATGGGACACTCACCACCGGACGCGGCGGCTGGCAGGGCGCAGAAGGGGTTTTCATTGTTCGTCTTGTTTTTTACGAGGTTTATCAAGCACTCGCGGGCCCTTTAAGCCCGGTTTTGCGCCACAAAAGTACAACATTCCGCCTACAAACGCACCCTTCCACCTCGCTTTTGTATGTCATCTCGTTCATTTCCGTCCCACCTATAGATCCTTTCGTCTATAATAATCTCCAACTCGGTTACGAATGTGGAAGAACAATGCTTCTCTGGTGCTGAACACCTCATTTATTGTTATCAAAACATTTTTGACCCTTTAAGGGAAGAGTATGGCGAACGTGTCGTGCTATATACTCCCACGGTCATAGGCAACGTGGGAACAGATGCTGACGCACCCGGTGTCACAGGCTATTACTCCCCGAGTGGTCACCGCCTCCCGAACCAACAGCGCGGCGTGAACATCATCCGCTGCTCCGACGGCACTTCGCGCAAGGTAATGACGAAGTAAGATACCAACCAAGCTGCGGCCATTAACTCCATGAAATTGCTTTCAGCACAATGAAATGGAGCGGCGCGCTATCCACAGAAAAAAGGGCCGGCCTCCTTCCGACGGGGCCGACCCTTTTTTCTTGTCCTTCAGTATGCCAATGTCCTTCAGCATTCTGACTGCATACGTTCAATGTACACCAACATCGCCAATGGAGCGAAATCAGGTTACACGGAAAACCAAATCCTTATTCCGGCCTCCGCTTACTTGAACACGTGCTTGCCGTATTTCACGCCGCGTAGCATATAGTATTCGTCCTCGGCCTGCAGCCGCTTCAGGAAGTCGGGATAGGCGCGGCGCTCCTGGGGTGTCCAACCGGCCTCGGCCACGGCGGCGAGACGGGGGAACATGAGATACTGCACAGTGGCGGCATCTTCCACCCATTCCGTCCAGAAGTTAGCCTGCACGCCCAGGTAGCGGGGTTGCAGCTCGGCGGGCACGCCGTTCATGGGCACGTAGTTGTAGACGGCTTCCACCGTTTCGGAGCCGTTGCCCTGCGAACGCGGCTCGGTGGGGAGGTTGCTTTGCCGGCGGTTGATGTAATAAGGTATCTGCGGCGAGAGGATGGTGTTCAGTCCGCGCTGTGCTGCATCGCGGGCCGCGCCGTCGGCTCCTACCCACGCCATGATGGTGATGTCCTTACCGAGCGGTGCGGTATTGCCATGGAGCACTTCGTTCCAGAAGATAAGGTGGCGCTGCTTGTCGGCAGGTTTGGCGGCCATGTGTTCCTGCAACTGGCGGTAGAAATTGATTTGCAGGTCGCGGTAGTTCTTCGAGCCGATGGTCTTGAGCTGCTGCTGGCACACAGGGTTCTGTTCCCATTTCTGTGTGGGACATTCGTCGCCGCCCAGGTGGAGATAGCCGAAGGGGAACACTTCTGTCAGCTCGTCAATCACGTCCTTGGCAAACTGTACGGCCTGGGGGTTCGACACGTTGATGACATCGGTCGAAACACCCTGCCAGAGCCACACCTCGTGGGGGTTGTGCGAGTCGCAGGCCAAGAATTCGGGATAGGAGGCCACGGCTGCCTGAGAATGGCCGGGAATGTCAACCTCGGGAACGATTTCGATGAAACGGTCGCGGGCGTACTGCACAATCTCGCGGGCATCCTCCTGCGTGTAGAACCCGCCGTAGCGTTGGCCGTCGGGCTTCACGTCGCCCCAGCCAAGTACCTTGCTGTCACGCCAGGCACCGACTTCGGTCAACTTGGGATATTTCTTGATTTCGATGCGCCAGCCTTGGTCCTCGGTGAGGTGCCAGTGGAAACGGTTGAGCTTATAGGCTGCCATCACGTCGAGGAGTTTCTTGATTTCCTCCTTTCCGTAGAAATGGCGGCCTTCGTCGAGCATGAAGCCGCGCCATCCGAAACGCGGTGCATCGGTGATGCTCACGGAAGGGAGGGTCCACTGCGTGGTGGCGGTGCAGCAGGTTTTGGCTCCCGCCATGACGGCGCGTGAGGGCAGCAGTTGCTGCAGCGTTTGCAGGGCATAGAAGAAGCCTGCGGGGCGGGCGGCTTCGATGACCACCTTGCAGGGGTTGACATCGAGGCGGTATCCTTCGGCGGCCAGCGTGGGGTTATGCTTGAGGTAGAGGGCGGCTTTTGAAGGCTTCGATTTGACGAGCTTCAGGCCGGTGGTTTCGCCGAATTGGCGGGCAAAGCGATCGAGCACCCACCAAATGCTGTCGCCGGGGTAGGCATCGGCGGCGATTTTCGTTTTGTTCTGGAATTGGAACTCGCCCAGCCCGGTCTGCATCTGCGAAGGCAGCGGAATGACGGAAGGAGTGGTTTGCGCACTCACAGGCAGGAAACAGGCGGCCAGCATCCCAGCCAACAAGGTTCTTAAAAGTGCAATTTCTCGCCAAGCCAAAGCGAGCAAGCTCTCTTTGGTCTTTTGGCTTAACGAAATCGTTCTTAAAAGTGCAATTTCTCGCCAAGCCAAAGCGAGCAAGCTCTCTTTGGTCTTTTGGCTTAACGAAATCGTTCTGATTTTCATGGTCATTAGATAAGAGGATTAAGGTTCGGAGGTTATAAGGGATAAGGTTATTCTTTATAGGTTATGAGGGATAAGGTTATGAGGGATAAGGTTATGAGGGATAAGGTTATGAGGTTATAAAATTACAGTTGTAACGCTTGAACATCGCGCGCTCAAATCGTAATCTTATAACCTCATAACCTAATATCTCATAACCTAATATATCATAGCCCTAAACACAAAAGACGGGTCAGAGTTCAAGATCGCCGTCGAAAATCTCGTGCCAGGGCAGTCCTTGCTTGTTCAGTTCGTCCATGAAGGGATCGGGGTCGAACTCTTCCACGTTCCACACGCCGGGACGTTTCCACAGGCCGAGCATGAACATACGGGCACCGATGCAGGCAGGCACGCCGGTGGTGTAGCTCACACCCTGCATACCCGTTTCCTCGTAAGCGGCCTGGTGGGAGCAGTTGTTGTAAACGTAGTAAGTGCGTTCCTTGCCGTCCTTCAAGCCCCGGATGCGGCAGCCGATGGAGGTTTCGCCGTCGTAGTTTTCGCCGAGGTCCTGCGGATTGGGGAGCACGGCTTTCAGGAACTGGAGAGGCACAATCTTCACCTTTACGGGGCCGCTGCCGTCGGCGGCTTCGGCGGTATATTCCAGTTCGTCGATACGCGACATACCGATGTTCTGGATTACGTCGAGATGCTTCAGGTACTGCTCGCCGAAGGTCATCCAGAAACGGGCGCGCTTGATGGTGGGATAGTTCTTCACGAGGCTCTCGATCTCTTCATGGTGGAGCAGGTAGCTCTCCTTGGGACCAATGCCGGGATAGTTGAGCGGCTGGTGGATTTCGAGGGGTTCGGTTTCCACCCACTGTCCGTTTTCCCAATAAAGACCCTTCTGCGTGATTTCGCGGATGTTGATTTCGGGATTGAAGTTGGTGGCAAACGCCTTGTGGTGGTTGCCGGCATTGCAGTCCACGATGTCGAGATACTGAATTTCGTCAAAGTGGTGCTTGGCGGCGTAGGCGGTATAGATGGAGGTTACTCCGGGGTCGAAACCGCAGCCCAGGATGGCGGTGAGGCCGGCCTGCTCGAAGCGTTCCTTGTAGGCCCACTGCCAGGAATACTCGAAGTGGGCTTCGTCCTTGGGTTCGTAGTTGGCGGTGTCGAGATAGGAGCAGCCGCATTGCAAACAGGCTTCCATGATGGTGAGGTCCTGATAGGGCAAGGCGAGGTTCATCACGAGGTCGGGTTTGAACTCGTTGAAGAGCGCGCAGAGTTGTTCCACGCTGTCGGCATCGACCTGTGCGGTGCGGATGTCAGGGCGGCCAATGGCCTTCACAATGGCATCGCACTTGCTCTTGGTGCGACTGGCTATCATGATTTCACTGAACACGTCGGTGTTCTTCGCTACTTTGTGGGCGGCAACAGTGGCAACGCCGCCTGCGCCGATGATAAGTACTTTTCCCATTTACAGAGTTTGGTGTATGTTATATATAAATAATGTGTAGTTTCAGTTCTACGGGAACAAGGAGAGGGCACAGCCCAATACTACTGCGGCAATTCGAGTTTCACGCGGCGCCAGGTTTCGTGTCCGTCGCGCGTGGCACCGGGTATGCGGTAGGTCACGTCGATGACATCGGGCGAAACGAAGCGGTAGGTGATGGTGTTGTCTTTACCCACCAGCTCGGGGTCGGTGATGGAGCCCGTGATGTGCTCCACGCAGGTATTGTCGCTTGTCACGGTGTAGCTGCCCAGATTGGTCATGATGCTCTGACCGCCCTGGTTGGCAATGAGGAAGGTGCAGAATTGGCCATCGGACTGCATCACTTTCCACACGGGGAGCTGTATGAGGTGGCCATCGCCCTTGGACTGCTGCACTTGTTGCCAAACGCCCACCAGCGTGGGATTATCTTTTTCTGCGGCGGCACACAGCCCCAAAGGGAGAACGAGTGCCAGGAGGAATAACAGTTGTTTCATGGCATATACTCTTTGAAATGATTATAAGAGAGGTTGTTGCAAAGTAAAGCGTCAGGTTGTGAGTTAGTCCGCCGTGTCCGCCCCGCCGGCCAGGGTGATGCTTGCCCGCACCACGGCCTGCCCTTCCGCATTCCGGATTTCAAACAAGGTGCGGCGAGGGTTCGTCGCGTCGTCCTCACGGAACAGGTGCAAGCGGTCGCCATGGTAACTTTCGAGGCAGTAGGCCATCTCCACCCGCCTCACGGGATGCCGGCGGAGCTGTTCCGGACTGTACAGATTGAGCAGCAGCTCCAAGTAACGGATGGAGTTGACGTGGCCGTTGATGTCCAAATCGGTGAAGGCGGCGGTATGCGTGCCGGCCTCCTCGGGCTGCTTGAAACGGATGCGCCCGAGCGGCGCGATGGGTGCCGGGCGGTCGGGGATGAGCACGGAAGTGAAGCCGCCTCCCTCCAAACGGGTGAGGTCGGCCGGCC
>OBLI01002160.1_pt1 | contig 17335 bp, 19 predicted proteins | sample 1519701 | NCBI WGS metagenome assembly OBLI01 (sample SAMEA3663005, study PRJEB22513) | pig gut metagenome | biome: pig gut; feature: pig-associated habitat; material: faeces | place: France | collected 2012 | reverse complement strand
AAAATTTAAAGAGCGCTATAACTATTTAATTATTAATTATTTAAGCTATGCGTCTGGAATTTTATCCGGACAGCAGTGTTAACTTATAATAAATGCCAAAGGATGATATGGCGCAAGCGGCTTGAGGGTGATAAATATCCGTGGGGACACATGTGTCCACCCCTCCACTGTATATGGCATACTCCAGCTTATTATCCATGTGCAAAATAACTAAAAAAAAACAGAACGACCAAACATAAAACATTTTTTTATCTAAAATACTTAAAAAAGAGACTAAGTATTTTGGATTTATAAAGAAAAATGTATAATTTTGCGGAACAAATGCAGACATTTTGTGTCCGTTTTCGATAAGCCAGAAGACCAAAGGAAACTTGTTTGCTTCGGCTTGGCGAGAACTGACGAACGAAGCAAGAGCAGAGACCGGGCTTGCTTGGGCTATGCCTTGCAAGGAGGAAGAAGACGAAAATCATCATCGATAAAAACGTCTGTGTTCATACAAACGTTTTGGGCAGGCAATGCCATGGCGGGAGACCATTGCCATGAAGGTGAACGATGCGCTCCCCCACCCATGATGTCAGGCTGACAGCTTTCGTGTCGTGATTAATCCGCGGGTGTGGAGCCGCCCATGAGAATATCTGTTCTAAAAACAGCATGTCTGCATGTCAAACGGATATTGAAGCATAAAACTCTACTCACAAAACAATAAATTACAAAGAAATGGTAAACTACAAAGATCTCGGTCTTGTGAACACCCGTGAGATGTTCAAGAAGGCAGTTAATGGCGGATACGCTATTCCGGCATTCAACTTTAACACAATGGAGCAGATGCAGGCCATCGTACAGGCTGCTGTTGAGACAAAGTCACCTGTCATCATGCAGGTTTCAAAGGGCGCACGCAAGTATGCCAACCCAACAATCCTCCGCTACATGGCTGAGGGTGCTGTAGCATATGCTAAGGAGCTCGGTTGCGAGAATCCACAGATTGTTCTCCACCTTGACCATGGCGACAGCTTCGAGACATGTAAGTCTTGTATCGAGACAGGCTTCTCTTCTGTCATGATTGACGGCTCGTCACTCCCTTACGAGGAGAACATCGCCCTCACAAAGAAAGTTGTGGAGTACGCCCACCAGTATGACGTTACAGTTGAGGCAGAGCTCGGTGTCCTCGCAGGTGTAGAGGATGAGGTTTGCGCTGCTGAGTCTCACTATACAAAGCCAGAGGAGGTCATCGACTTCGCTACACGTACAGGATGTGACTCTCTCGCCATCTCTATCGGCACATCACACGGTGCATACAAGTTCACTCCAGAGCAGTGCACACGCGACCCGAAGACAGGCAAGCTCGTTCCTCCTCCACTCGCTTTCGATATCCTTCATGAGATAGAGCAGAAGCTCCCAGGATTCCCAATCGTACTCCACGGCTCTTCTTCAGTGCCACAGGATGAGGTTGACACAATCAACAAATATGGTGGCAAGCTCCCTGATGCAGTAGGTATACCTGAGGAGCAGCTCCGTGAGGCTTCAAAGTCAGCTGTCTGCAAGATTAATATCGATTCTGACTCACGTCTCGCAATGACCGCTGCCATACGCAAGCACCTCGCTGAGAACCCTGGACACTTCGACCCACGCCAGTATCTCACACCTGCACGTGACGCGATGAAGAACATGTACATCCACAAGATTGTCAACGTTCTTGGTTCTAACGATAAGCTCTAATCGTAGGGATTTATGACAAAACACCTCATATTGATGGCAGCCCTCTTCATGTCGGCTGCCATTTCCTTTGCACAGACAAAGGAAGAGAAGCCTGACACAAAGGCATTCCTGAACCGTTACCAGAATCTTGTCATGCGGATGGAGAAGGCCGCGGCGAACAACAATGTCACACGCGACAGCATCTATGCCTGGAAAGATGAGCGTACAGCCATCAAGAGACTGTACAGCGACACCTACAAGCATATCCTCAGCGATGACGAACTGGAGAAATACTTTGCCATCTCAACCGACTATAAGGCAACACGCGCCTCGATGAATCTTGACAAGGTGGGAGAGAATGTCGGCACGACAATGAGACGCACAGGAAAGAAAATCTCAGGATGGTTCGGCGGAAGCAAGAAGTGATGCCCCGCTTGTCGTGACACCAACACGCCTTCAACTTGAGGCCCACAAGCTGACACAGGATTCCACTTCTATACATCAACACAGTTTCAAACATTATCCCCGGTAGAGTTCTATCGGGGATATATCATTTTTGAAGACACATGAACAGACTATATCTCATATTCTCATTCCTATTTGTCAGCGTCTGTTCTTTTTGCTGGAAGTGACTCTGATGCAAGAATATTATGTGTGAGCTATACCGTTGATTTCAAGGAAACTGCAGAAAAGAAAAATTACTCTCCTGAAGAGATGGTATTAGAAGTGAACCATGATAAAAGCATGCTTCTGTTCACGTTGGGGAAGGTTGCTTTATGGCACATCCTTATAGCCCCTCTCGTCCAACAGCTTCTCCATCCATATCATGTCATACCATTCATCGAACTTCCTGCCACAGCGGTGGAAATGAGCGACACGCCGATACCCCATCTTCTCGTGGAAGATAGCGCTTTGGTGCGACAGATGCTCGTTAGGTGTCTCCACCCAAGCTATGCAAGCATTGATATTTATGAAGCCACGTGCCCTCAGCTCGTCCTCGAGCCGCTCAAGCAGCCTTCTTCCTATGCCCTGGCCATGGGCCTCTTCTGCAACATAGATACTTGTCTCAACACAATGCCTGTAGGCATCACGCGCTTTGAACACTCCGGCATAGGCATAGCCCACAACTGTGCCAGAACGCTCTGCCACAAGGTAAGGGTAGCTCTCAAGGGTGTTGGCTATCCGTCGCCTGAATTCTTCTGTTGTAGGCGCGGCATATTCAAATGTTATAGCCGTACGCTCAACATAAGGAGCATAGATAGCCGCTAATGATTCCGCATCATTAATGGTTGCAGTGCGTATAGATACAGATTCCATCATTTGCTTGTCTTTTTCCTTCTCTTGTTTCTTTTTGACCATCACTGTCCGGTAAACATCCAAAAGACCATGGCATAGTGCTCCCCAACAACGAGCAAGCCCCCTGATATATGAAGCTTAGTACAGCCTTCCAGACTACAGGAAAACGATTTCGATAAGTCAGAAGACCAAAGAGAGCTTGCTCACTTTGGCTTGGCGAGAAATCGCACTTTTAAGAACGTTTTCGATAAGCGAGAGCAGAGCAAGCTTGCTTGTTATGCCGAGTGGAGAAAACGTCTGTCTATATACAAACGTTTTCGATAAGCGAGAGCAGAGCAAGGGCGGCTCGTCTCGTAGAGTTGTCTGTAAACCATATATTAGCCTATTCTTTGTTCACTCTGTTGCGTATCAGTTGGGTAGACAGAACAATGGTGATACCGCTGGCCTTTTGAGGATCGGTATCACCATCATCGTTCTTTTACTCTGCTGGAGCCCATTTGCAGCGTACAGGAGATACTATAGCACCTTCTGCCTTAAGCTGCTTCATAGCCTTATCCACCTCTTTGCGGTCAAGACCACTCAGCTCGGCAATCTTACCTGCGTTCAGAGGCTGGCCAGCCTCTTTCATCGTCGCTAATACTTTTTCTTTTGTCTCCATAATTGTTCGTTTTTTTTGTTGTTGATATTTTTATATTATTACTGTCCGGTAAAACTATAGGGATGAGAAATTATAGATTTATTGGACATACATTGATTCTTGTCCACGTCCCCGTAGTGGCGCGACCGTTAGAAACCGATGGAGCAGCGAGAGGAGAGACCGAGCTTGCTCGGGCTATCCCGAGTCGTGACAGAGGAAGACAAAGTCAACCGATGGAGCAGCGAGAGGAGAGACCGAGCTTGCTCGGGCTATCCCGAAATATCGTGCAAACAAGAGCAGAGTCAAGCTTGCTTGGGCTATGCCGAGTGTAGCCGATATTCAACGAAGTTAATCGTGACAGAGGAAGACAAAGTCAACCCCACCTGAAGTGAGGGAGGAGGCGAAGCCGATTTGTCTTTAGAAAACAATATCTTTTACGAGCGCAAAGATACTCAATAATCTTGAAACAGCATCAGAAAATAGAGATGTTTTTTCTTGCATATCGTAAAAATTGATGGGGTGGGGTATTAGCTAAGTATGCGCACGTTTTTTACATCTATACATCAAAAGAAGGATTCAATTACCAATAGTTAGCCTTTTTATGGCAGATTTTTTTAATAAGCCTGCATGTGTATCATAAATTTTTAGTATTTTTGCTCATACAATGTGGACTTTTCTTCATGGCAAAGGTAAATCGTATAAGAAGTTGTTCTTGCAGAACGTGACCAATACATGGAACACATAAAGAATGTCGGCAGTGGTAATCCTGAACATTGGGTAATCCGACAGAAAGACAAATAATAACGCCATAATAACATGGACAAAGCTCAACAGATACTGAATTCGGTTTACGGTTATGATTCCTTCCGCCCTTTGCAGAAAGATATCATAGATTATGTCGTTTCTGGTCATGATGCGCTCGTGCTGATGCCTACAGGTGGAGGCAAGTCTGTTTGTTATCAGATTCCTGCTTTGATGCTTGAGGGTGTTGCCATTGTGGTATCTCCGCTAATCTCGCTGATGAAGGACCAGGTGGATGCTTTGCAGGCAAACGGAATAGCAGCTGAGGCTATGAACAGCAATAATGATGAGTATATCAATGGGGCTATCCGAGAGCGTTGCCAGCGTGGAGAAATCAAGATACTTTATATCTCCCCAGAGCGTCTGATGGGCGAATTACCTTGGTTGCAGCAGTTTGTTCATGTCTCGATGTTTGCCATTGATGAGGCACACTGTGTGTCGCAATGGGGCCATGACTTCCGACCAGAATACACGCAGTTAGGGACATTGAAGGATTCTTTCCCTCATGTGCCTATTTTGGCTTTGACGGCGACAGCCGATAAAATAACGAAAGCAGATATTCTCGGGCAGTTACGTTTGTCTGAACCTCGTGTGTTTATCAGCAGTTTTGATCGTCCGAACCTTAGCCTTGATGTTCGCAAGGCCTATCGCAAACGCGAAAGAATCCGCACTATTCTTGAAGTGATTGCCCGCCATAAGAATGAGAGTGGCATAATCTATTGCCTTTCGAGAAAAGGCACCGAGGAGATGGCGGCAGAACTAACGAAATACGGGATATCGGCAGGTGTCTATCATGCAGGACTGCCAGCGCAAGAACGAATCCAGATACAGGATGACTTCATTAACGACCGTATCAATGTCATCTGCGCCACGATTGCATTCGGTATGGGCATCGACAAGAGCAACATCCGATATGTCATCCATAACAATCTCCCCAAGAGTATTGAAAGCTTCTATCAGGAAATCGGTCGTGGCGGCAGGGATGGCCTGCCAGCTGAAACCATCCTGTTCTATAACCTCCAGGACTTGATAACCCTACGCAAGTTTGCCGAGGAAAGCGGACAACGCGACATTAATATTGAGAAGCTGAAGCGTATGCAGGAGTATGCCGAGTCACAGGTTTGCCGCAGACGTATTCTCCTGAATTACTTTGGCGAGACAAGCGATTGCAGTTGCGGCAACTGTGATGTTTGCAAGAATCCTCCACAGCACTTCGATGGTACCATAATCGTACAGAAAGCACTCTCTGCAATAAAGCGAGCTGACGAGCAAGTCGGCTTTACACTTGTGACAGACATCTTGAAAGGCACTATGTCGCCAGCTGTTGCGGCTAAAGGCCTGCACACATTGAAAACATTCGGAGCAGGACGGGATATCACGGCGGGCGATTGGCATGCATATCTTCTGCAGATGTTGCAGAGAGGCTACATCGAGATTGCTTATAACGAGGACAGCCATCTAAAAGTGACATCCCTCGGCGAGGATGTGCTTTATGGACGCAAGCAGGCAGAACTGTCTGTCATCGTAAGAGAAGACCTCCGTGTCACGAAGCGCAAGCGTCAGGAGCAATTGCCTCATTTGCCCAGTGAAATTCAGACACCGGACCAGCAGTTGTCTGAGAAACTCCGAGAATTGCGTCTGACCATTGCCCATGAAATCAAAAAGCCTGCCTACATCGTACTCTCTGACAGGGCTTTACAGTCGTTGGCCATGATGAAACCCACTAACCTCTTTCTTCTTGGCCATTGTTTTGGCATTGGCGAACATAAAAAGGAACAGTTTGGTGAGCGCTTTGTTGAGCTGATTTGCAATCATCTTGGAGTGGAGCGTTCGCCAGAGCCATTTGAACCAACAGAGAATCTTCCTTTTCATGATGCCGTTGAGCCTGCAATAGAAAATGCCAGCTCTAACAAAGAGCTATCATACATGAATCAGCAGAAGCGTATTCATGCTAATGCGTACTCTCCATGGACAGACGAAGATGAAAATACACTTCGCTCCCTGTATCGCCAAGGGAAGACTGTAAAAGAGCTGGCAATCATACTGCAGCGCAATGAAGGCTCAATCCGTTCAAGGCTAAGAAAAATTGGATTAATCTAAGAAGAGAATCATGTCCATCTGGAGTAAAATAATAGACAAAGTCAGCGGCAACGTTTCTGCTTATGCCAATGAGGAGGCATCCCGTGATGCTTCCCACTATGCCATTGTGGATTGCGAGGTGGGCATGAAGGACAAGCGGGTGCATGACATTGGGGCTTTCACGGTGATATTTGCGCTTTCTTTTTGCCATTATACGTATATTTTGCCATCTGTGCATCAAAAACTTTGCAAAAATCATTTGCAATACAGAATATTTCAGTAAATTTGTCCTCGGTAATCATAGTGAAATTCTTTAGTTTCATTGTTCTTATCCACTACAAAGTTTTTCTCTTCGTTCAAGGAAATTCCTAAGGAATCGCTAATTGCCAAATTTTCAATAAGTCATATTCCATCGAGTTCACGTTAAATATGAATAATCTCATACAAATATATCAGGAAACCATTGGTGACTGTTTTGAAGGTGAGTTCCATGAACCTGGTGAGAGCAAGCTCTACAAGAGTGAAGCTCAGCTGGATTTTCTGCCAGTTGCAACAAACGACACCAAGCTCTCTGTAGTAAATGATGACTGCCTCGTTGTGGGCAAGCAGATGCTGGATGAGGGTTTGAATCCTGCCGTCCTGAACATGGCAAGTGCTTATCGCCCTGGCGGTGGCGTTTTGAATGGAGCAAGAGCTCAGGAAGAATGTATCTTCCGTCGCTCGAACCTCTTTATGTCGCTGTACCGATACGACAGACAGATGTATGATTTGGTCATTGAACCAAATCGAGATGATTTTACGGATGACCTTTATGACCTAAGCTTTATCCAGCAAGGCTATCCCATGGATGAGAACTTTGGCGGTATCTATTCCGATGACGTGACGGTATTCAAGGATGGTAACTATGAATGGCTACATAATCCATACCAGACAGCATTCATTTCTGTTGCAGCGATGAACATCAACCGAGCTTTGAGACAAGGTGAACCGGTTCTTGTTGATGGAAGACTTTCAGATTGCGCTGTTGCTATAACCAAGAACAAAATTCGTACTATCTATCGCATTGGTATTCTGCACGGTCATGATTCCCTTGTACTTGGTGCATGGGGCTGTGGCGCCTTTGGTAATCCACCAGAACAGATGGCACAGCTCTTCATTGATGTGTTGAACGAGGATGAGTTCCACGGCCGGTACAAAGACATTCGTTTTGCTATTATTGAGGATCATAACTCAAGAGGCAGGAACTACCAGACGTTCAAGAATGTGATAGACAAAAACGTATAACCCAAAAAAGAAAGCGCAAATATGATACTATTTCATGGCTCGCCATTCTTGTTTGACAAGTTTGACCTTAGTGGTGCAGGAGAGGGAACCGGCATCAAATTTGGTTTTGGAGTTTATCTGACAGAAGTAGAAGCCTCGGCAGTACACTATTCACAACCTCGTAACCTGGAACTAATGCCAGAGCACTATCTCTACACAGTTGAGATTCCTGAGTTGACAGAGGGCAATCACCTCGCATCAGCCCTTCCTGTTTCTCCTGTTATAATAAATAGGGCGGAAGCAAAGCTTGGGGTAAGTGCTCCCGAGAAGGTGAAGGCGCAGGGCAAGGAGTTCCGTAAATGGGTAGGTATGACGTTGACTGGAGCAAAGAAGAATGACTTTGCTTCGGAGAAGGCTGCAGCAGAACTGTTAAACAGCCTTGGAGTACTCTACAATGTATGGCCAACAGCGATGACAAAGCCAGATGGTCCGAAGAACATTGCTGTGTTTGATGCTACCAATGTGCGCATCATCAAGCGTGAGCGTATTGGGATAGAGAATAAGTGCAAGAAGTGGGTTTTAGCAAATAGAACTGAGATTTGATTATGGCATACATGAGAATACGTGATATGATAGCTTTGCATCATTCACAATACCTGAAAGAAGATAGTTATCCAGCTGACAAGGTTGCTGCTATAGTAAAGACTACAGACGAATGGGGTATCTTGGGAAATTTCTACAAGAATCCTGCAAAGGGAGGAAAACGCGCTCCCATAGTTGTTATTGACGGAATGGAGTTTGACTGTACAGAACGTCTTTTCCAGCTGATGAAGATAAAAGACAAGGAGTGCTTGCAACTTATCAATGAGAAACCTTGTGGTATCTGTTTCAAGCGTCAGATGGCAAAGATTCTTCAAGAGCACAACCAGGAGTGGCGAAGCGACTGGAAAGACATGATGATGGATGCAATGAAGTTCTGTCTTCAGAAGAAATATGAACAATGCCAAGAGTTCCGCAATGAACTGAACCGCAGTAAAGGACTCTACATTGTAGAGGATGAAACCAAGCATCTCCGTGGTAAGGAACCACTATGGGGAACAAAACTCGAAGGTGATGTGTTTGTTGGTCCTAATGTCTTAGGCAAACTGCTAATGGAGCTTCGCGACAACGGCAAGCTGGAGTACAAACTACCAGAGGATGCGCTGGAATTTATTCCCATCATAAAAGATTCTCAGAATTAACATTAAAACATTGCAATATGGATATTGAGATTCTAATTGAAATTGACAAATTCCCACCATACGATCACTCACCTTTTGATCCGTACTAAGATACAATAAGCGTATGCAAGGAAACCTATATTAAAATTATGAGTCTACTTGAAAAAATGCCATTTTTGAAAGCTCGTGATTTTTTGTTTTCATTTTGCTACATTCTATGGTAGTAATTGTCCCGTAAAGACGATTTGTAGTCATAAAACACCCCAAAATAGGGAGATTTTTCTTATTATGGGTTGGATAAATGCCAACAAATATTGTATAATGCATCATATGATCAAAATTAAAAGTTATGAATAAAATTATTAATTCTCCTACTGAAATTTCAAAGAAGGAAGGCTGGATGGTATTCCTTGCAGGGCCTATGAAAGCCTCGCCTCGTGGTTGGCGTAATAAACTGGTGAAGGCTGCGGGCGAGATGGGTATGGACGGTGTGACTTTCCTTAGTCCTCGTTTCACTACTATGCACCAGCCTTCTAATCAGGTGCAGTGGGAGACACAAGGTCTCCGTATGTGCGACGTTGCTCTCTTCTGGATACCGAATAAGGATCCTAAGGCAGAGCTTGGGCATCGTGTATATGCTGAGACTACCAAGATGGAATTGGCAGAGAACATTGCTCGTGGCAAGAAGATTATCCTCGGCATCGACACTGAGATTGCCGGCACTCGCCACATGAAGTTCCTCGCCAAGCGTTATGGCATCAAGAAGGTGCACAACTCTATGGAGGGTTGTCTTGAGGAATTGAAGGCATGGATGGAGCGCCCTCAGCAGGAACATCATCTCGATTCCCCTCAGTTTGACTCCGAGGAAGCATTGGCAAAGCACCCTGAGTTTGTGGATATGCTTGCTATGAACCAGACTATCATGGAGCGTTGGAACCGCGTTGTTGCTCCTGGTGATAAGGTAAAGATTGATGGTGAGATGCCCGATTCGTGGTGGATGAAACTGATAAATGGGAAAATAGAATAAAAAGAATGCGAAAGGACAAATACTGCATAGAGCTTACAGAATAAGACATTAAGAAGAATCGTGATGAGATTATCCGTTTACTTCGCAGTACAGGACGAGAAGGTATAGATACAGTGATTGAGCATCTTGATGCGAACAATTACTTTACCTATGCAGCTTCTAAGGCTCGTCATGATAGTTTCTATGGCGGATTGGCATATCATTCGCTGATGGTTTATAGGGAGGCAATGCGTATCTACGAAGCGGAGAAAGATACCACTGCAAAGGATGTTGATCCGAAAAGCATCATCATCACAACCTTGCTGCATGACCTTTGCAAGCTTAACCGTTATCCTGTTCTTCCAGGCTAGAAGCCACAGAAGATTGAATATGGAAAATAATTTAGAAACTCTTTGGGCAGACATTCTTGTAGCCTTTGAAGGCGAAAAGAGTGATGAGTTATGCAGAAGGCTTCAGACTCTCATCGCCGAGAAATATGAACTTGCAGAACTAGACGAATTAACCGGATATTGGTTTGACGAAGGCGAAACCTGGAACGGTATGATGAACGATTGCATTGAAGATGAGCCAGAAGAGTCCATGCGTTTCTGCCATGAGGACATGCTGACAGGCGACAATCTTGACATTTTCAAGAAAATCCATGACGAGTTCTGTCAATAAATCACCATAGAAATAAGAAAAATATTTTTGGGGTTTGTTATTGGTCAACACGATGCTTATATTCTAAGCATGATTAACAATAGAAAAGCGATGAATAAAGAGAAGAAACTCAGCATCATGGGTGTAGGTTCCTATAACCTCGACACCATCGTAAAGCGTGAATATCCCGAAGGGTTCGTGCCTGGTAAGCGAAATAAGTTCGTGGAGAAAGTCATGATTGAGGAAATCGGTTCCAATCCGGGCAATGTAATGTGCATCCTTGGTTGGTTCGGTTGGGACTCCTACCCAATCGCTCTCTTTGATGATAGCGAGGAAGGTATGAAGATGACCTACGACATGAAGCGCTATGGCTGCAATACCCGTTTCGTCAGCAATACTCCAGAAGGTGGTACGAACCTCCTGAAGGTCACTCATGCCCTCGATGATTATGGCAAACCTGTAAGGAAATTCTCCAAGCGTCATGCTCCGGGTAGTGGATTTCCTCGCGACAAGGCATTCACCGTCAGGGGTAAGGATGCCACCCTTCCTAAGTTCATCGCAGGACTTGATTTCTTTCCTGATGTCTATTTCTATGAGAGCACCACGGCTGCTTGGCGCGATTTGGGCAAGTGGATGCGAAGCAAGGGAGTGATGGTGTATTACGAGGTTCAGCGTATGTATATGAAGGAGTTTCCTAAGTATCTGAAGTGCATGAAGGAGAGTGATATCGTGAAGTTCTCTGACGAGGCTGTGGAGGATTTGGGCTTTGTCGATGAGTTGAAGGACAAGCTCGTCATCCAGACGCTTGGTGCAAAGGGAGTGCGTTTCAATCTTCGTGGAGCAGGTTGGGTCACATTGCCTCCTGTCGTGAATGATAATGTCGTCGATACTGAAGGCTGCGGCGACTGGACTACGGCATCGTTCATCAATGCCTTGGGCAAGAGAGGTGCTGTAAAGTTTGCCGACCTCACCTTTGAGATTGTAAGCGAATGTCTTATGGAAGCACAGGAGTATGCTTCTCGCAATGCTTCTTTTCTGGGCACTAAGGGCATCATTACTGCAAATACGTAGTATTTGCATATAGAATACTATTTTTGATATTATCCTCAGGTCACAAGTCTGGGCTATTTTTGATTTTTTTTGGGGGGGGATTGTGATTAATAGACCTATTATGTTGTATTGTAGGAACAGGCGCCAGTAAAAAACTGTATCACTTTGGCTTTTTGAAAAACCAAAGTTAATCTGTAAAAAACCATTTGGGTTAGGGTCATGTCAACCATTTCTGTATAGTGGAATCGAAAAAGCATTTCACTTGCGGATTGAAAAAAAATCGAAAAAAGTGAATCCCGGTTTGTTAACTGTCAACCACACAATTATATTGACAGTACAAGCCGCACAATTAACATTTCATCTATATGAACAGCATTACATCAAAGCAGTACAACAATTCACTCTCAGTAGCTAACCTCTCACGTCAGGAGTCTCTTGACCCTCAGTCGCTCAACCTCTTGACCTACTCAGGTCCGAAAGATACTTGCCAAGGTGTCGCTACTGGCAGACTTGGCAATATGGCTGGGGGATTCCACTTTAACCTTTTGGGTGTCAAATGGTACGGAACAGAGCACCTCTACCTCTGTGGCGAGTGGAGCACCGAAGGAGAGCGTTCTGTAGAGATTCAGGAGTACATCCGTAAGATAGCTTCAGGAGTATATGCCAAGCGTTGCTCAAAGGCTAAGTATAAGGCTGAGATCCGTACTGACTTCACCTCCTTCCGTTATGACTGGATGCTTTGGTGCGTTTGGCAGAAATGTCTGTTAAACAGAGAGTTTGCGATGCTCCTTCGCAGTATTCCAGAAGATACAGTCATAGTTGAAGTGGTCAAGAACGACCCTGTCTGGGCGGCTTATCCCGATTCGGAAGGCATCATCCGTGGTGGCAATGCCATGGGTAAGATCCTCACCATCTGCCGCCATTGTCTAATCACCGGCACCGAACCTGACATCAACCGTCAGCTCCTTAACGAAGTCGGCATCTACATCCTTGGCAACAGAGTTGAGTTCTAATCGAACTCCTCTGTTCCGTCCCAAACTTACTCATTGGGACTTTACTATATACTCTTTTAATCACTTTAAAACTCATTTATATGGTTTGGACATTAGCACTTTCAACTTATCTCAACGATGCTCCATGGGAGAATGGAGCCACCAAAGCAGAACTTATCGATTATGCAGAGCGCACAGGTGCTCCATCAGCAGTAATCGAGAATCTCCAGGAGATAGAATACGAAGATGATCTCTTCTATTCCATCGAAGACATTTGGGAAGACATCCCAACAACAGATTACGAATTCGGCTGGAGAAAAGACGAGAATTGATTAAAGAAAGAATAGAATGAAATTATTCAGAATTAATCTCCTGTTATTAACTTTTTATCCTTTATTAATTATGTTTGGAAGTAATAGAATATCAGTTTACAGAGGTTACTCTACTTGTGGCACTCCTGCATACACCATTGAAGGTAACAGAGTGTATCGTGGCTACTCAACCTATGGCACACCAGCTTTCACGATTGATGGCAACAGAGTTTACGATGGTTATTCCACCTATGGAACTCCTGCATACACCATCGATGGAAAGAGAGTGTATCGTGGCTACTCAACTTGCGGAACGCCGGCATATACCATTGATGGCAACAAGGTCTATGACGGTTACTCTACGTGTGGCACTCCCGCATTTACATTAGAGTAGATTTGTTTTTATAGAACATTCGATTGGGTTGCTGCCTATCTTACGTCAGTCGCAGATAGAATACTCGCAGAAATCAGCAGCTCGTGCAGAACGCAAGAAGAACGAAGATGAGCTTATGCGCCACACGTGGAGTGAATTGTCAAAGAAGAGACATCGTGATATCTCGAGTCTGAAGATTCTCATTCCGAATCAGTTGCGTAGTATCTATGAAGAGATACAGAACATAGGTTAGCATTTAGGTTGGGAGTGCTCAACCTGTAAAGTAAAATAAGGGTAAGACAGTCAGCGGGATAGCCTGCTATCCCCTCTGTCTGAATGTGTACATCAGAAGCCGGTTATAACAAGATCCGGATGCAGACAAGACTTTAGGCCAGGCTCAAATTACTGTATCGGATGTAGATGACGTAAGTCATATCCCCGATATCACAAAAGGACTTTGGTTTCACTCTTGAGAGCCGTAGGCGTTATAGTTTGCGTTGTTGATTTTGATAGAGCTTCGTTCACGTCACTCTGCTTATGCCGGGCAAAAGGTTGGAACTATACCCATTAGCCCTCAGTGTCACGGTCACTGTCTGACGACATACCTCAGTAATGGGCATAAAAACAAGGCATTCAGAGCTGTTACATAAGGCCACTCTCCGAGATGACTCTCACAGAGAGAAAGGCTGTATCAGTAAAAGGACTACCAGAGGCAGTGCTTCGTTAGATGTACACAACCTTTTTTTTTGATTTCAAGTCTGAAAAAGACATTCTAAAAGATGTCTCAAATATGAATATTATAGTACTTAATGACTATCGTAAAGCACTCGGCCGTGCTGCCGATGACAACAGACGCCTGATCGAGGCTACAGGAAAGAGCATGTATTTCCTGGAACGCACATTCCTTGACAACATGGTCAACCGTGCTATCAGCTCACCAATTGCAGTAGCTGAGTCCAAGGAAGAACTCATCGATTTTTGTCGTAGAATGTATGGTGATGACATCCCGTTCGATGATAACGGCAAGACACCGACCATACAGATACCTATGGGCGAAGCATGTTTCGAGATAAGGACGGTTGCTTGTCTATAGTATAAGAAGGCAATGTTTTAGGCTGTTTTGTTTGGATTTTCTGCTTGTGGCTTGTAATATACGAATGAATGTATAATATTTAACTCAATGGATATGGATAAGGACGAATACTTGAAAATTATTGAAAACTACAAAGAATCAGCAAGAAAGATTGCTGACTTGTATTTGGAGCGATTCCCACGCAAGCTCTGCTGTGAGGTAAATGTTGGCCCTGCAGGACTATCTTTTGCATCATTTCTCTTGGAGGTCGATGATGACGAGATTGGTATCCTACGAGAGTGTATGAAGTCTGTTGACAATGATAGTTGGTGCCGCAGTGATGTCACTACGCTCGAAGTAGTACTGAAGCAGAAAGGATATACCGACTTGCTTAATCGCCTTCGCAAACCATTGGCTACTGACGAAAAGAAGAAGGATATAGAGCATCTGAGCAAGTTCTTCTCTTGCAAGCAGACACCATACATTAGTTCTGTCAATGTACACGAACTCAAGAAGTATGCTACCTTCGGATATTTTGAGTATCGAGGTGATGATGCACCACGCAATGAGGAGCTCGTTGAGTTGCCATTGACAGAAGATGAGTTCAGAGACATACTTGTAAAGTGTCTGTACACAGCAAACCGCTATACGATGAACGAACTCATTGTCGATATGCCTATCCTTAGTCAGAGACTTATGCGAATGGCAATGGCGGAGACTTGTTTCCATTTGAGAGAAAAGGCATCTCCTTTCATTCTTGATATGACCGAAATAAAGTACGTGGCTGCTCGCATTCTTGATCCGTTCGTGGATCTTCTCGGCTTGTTCGGCAGTGACGACCAAGACATAAAGGATTTTCTCGCGCAGAATCAACTCATTGACGGTGAGCCAAGTGAGTATGACTTTGAGGTAGCAGATGAAGAGGATGGGAGCATGCACTTAATGATGACAGCCAAGTTCATAGGAACAGATATTGAGTTCGCAAAATCATACGATAAGGATTGCGAGCGTTTCAAGGTAAGTGCGTTCGAGGTAATGAAGAAGTTCGGTCTCGCTGAGCCGAAAGACATTTTCCCTTACTTCCGTTTTCAATATAATTGGACAGAAGGTTTCAGTAACTTGCGTAAGGTTTTAGTTAAGCAATAATAATAGCCATACATTAGTGTCCCGTTAAAATGGGACACTAATGAAGATTCAATGGAACATTGCTTGTTGTTTTATTAAGCATTACCTTTGTTGTATAATAAATGATGAATATGAAACTCACAAAAGAACAAATAGAATGCAACAAAAGAGAAGTTATAGAGTTACTTCGAAGCACAAAGAGAGATGGTATAGATGGGCTGCTAAAGGTCATGGAAGAAGGTGATTACTATACAGCAAAATGCCATTCTCATCATCATTATGTTGGTGGTCTAATGCTTCATTCGCTCAGTGCCTGTAGAATTGCATTGTCTAAGGATAGCGGACTTTCACGAGACAGCATTATCGTTTGCACTCTTTTACATGACCTCTGCGACATTAAAGGATATTCTGAGTTTGGTGGACATGGTGAACGTTCCATGAATATAGCAATAGCTTCCGGTTTGAATTTGTCATCTGGAGAAAAATGCGCAATACGTTGTCACATGAGAAAAGAACACAAAATCCCACATAGTTGGGATGATGTGTTGGCTGTACCAGAAAACAAAGCACTATACCGACTCGTATATGATGCGGACAAATCTGGTGCCAAACATGATAATCCAATTCCAAAGATGGAACATGTGCATGGTGGAAAAATTCGTGTGTCGTATGAGGCTTATGACCGAATCGAAGAAGAGGAAGATGTTCTCAACGATTTCGAGATAACACCAGAACTCATCTCATGGCGACTTTGGCGTTTCGTAATGGGAAGAGATGTCAAGCCATTGGTAGAGTTTGAGGATCATGTTGATATGCGTGACAGAATGCCTTTGGCTGGAGAAATTACGCCAGATATGCGTGACGAGTTTCTCCAGCGTTTGAATGAAATGACAGGAGGGAATTATTCATTCCCAACTTATTTCCAATGGGAAATGGCCCGCAGAAAGGGTATTATGAATGACCTGGGTAAGAAACTTGAGATTCTTTATACTCATTCAAGTGCAGTAGGTGCAAGTGGAAATGAAAAGAATCACTTACCTTCTGAACTATCTTATGGTAGAATAGATTTTTCTTGGATTGGGTATAGATTAGTAATAGCGAAATGAATGCCTTTCTACAAGAAGGCTTACTTACAAATAAATCACGAAAAGATTAGTGATTGAGCGACATTTTAATTATCAAGCGAAGATACGAATGCCCCCCTCCTCTATGATGAAGCCATGAAACACGGTGCCATAATAAGGGCGGTCTCCACAAACTAAAGTCTAATAGACGGAGAAAAGTGCATAAAACGCAATTAAATCGACTAATCTTGATGTGTTTTTAGTGTCCCGTAAACTCAGTTTCAACTCATCCTTCAGCACCTCCAAGTTGCGCCCGATGACAGGTGTAGGCACCGACATTACCTGATTGGTCTCCGTGTCAATCTGCACAAAAGCCTTGCTGCTTCTGCCTTCTGCATCCTTCACGTCGGCAAGGATAGCCTTTCCAGCCAGCAAGTCCTCCTGCTGTTCCTGGGTGAATGCCTCCAACGGTGACTTCTCCAACTGCGGATAGAACACCACATCCACCTTCCTGTCCTCCATACGGACTAACGCAAACCGTGTGCGGCTCTTCAGCGTCTCGCCCTCATCGTTAGTCACCTGAATAGGCAGCAGCGGCGAACGTCGTCCCTGACCAATATCTTCCAACGCCCACAAGGGCAGGTCTTCAATCTTCTCTTGTGTGAGACCAAAACGAGCCAGTGTCTGATAA
>OBLI01002157.1_pt1 | contig 17344 bp, 13 predicted proteins | sample 1519701 | NCBI WGS metagenome assembly OBLI01 (sample SAMEA3663005, study PRJEB22513) | pig gut metagenome | biome: pig gut; feature: pig-associated habitat; material: faeces | place: France | collected 2012 | reverse complement strand
GGAAGAAGAAAACAGAGATCCTGTACATCTTCTTCGGCATCCACACAGCGAACGCAGTCCACCTGGCGGGGCGTCTGGCAGGGCTGCAAGAGACCAAGGCGGCATAAGAGACATCTGAAACGGAATTAAGATGGAGTCCTCCGAAGAGAACTCCTAATCTGTTATCGGCAAAGGCAGCAAATACACGACTTTGGAGTGCCGTTATACCAGCAAAAAGCAATTAAAACTGGTCGTACGGAGCATTAAGATACCAAGATAACCTCTATGCCTCCACGACTGAAAGAATTAAACGACAATCCCTAAATAAAGAATGATTGTACCATCATATACATATATCGCAAGATTAATTGTTGAAAAGAATCCAATTATGAAACCTATGATAAAATACCGTGGAGGAAAAACTAAAGAACTTCCTCGCATAATGCGACACATTCCCGATTATTATGGAAGATATATTGAGCCCTTCTTAGGAGGTGGTGCCGTATTCTTTCAGATAGAGCCTCAACAAGCAATTATCAATGATATTAATACTCCGTTAATGTCTTTTTATAGAGGGGTACGTGACAATTACCAGGTTTTGAGGCAAGAGTTAGACGCCATTGAAGCATTATACACAAACAACCGGGCTGCTTTTGATAAACTAAAAGCACAATATCCAGATGAACGTGTAGAAGATAAAAACGAAGTATTGTATTACAAGATTCGAGATATGTTCAACAATCTTGCAGAAAAAGAATATTCTGACGCGCTATTGTATTACTTCATTAACAAAACATCTTATTCCGGTATGATTCGTTATAATTCGAGAGGCGAGTTTAATGTTCCATTTGGAAGGTACAAAAACATTAATACAAGTTTAATTAAAGAGTGCCATTCGGAATTACTACAAAGGGCAGAATTATTTAATCTTGATTATTCAGAAATATTCGATATGAGCCAAGAGGGTGATTTTATGTTTTTGGATCCTCCTTATGATTGTATTTTCTCTGACTACGGAAATGAAGAGTATAGAGATGGTTTCAATGAAGACTCTCATAGACAATTAGCCCAAGACTTTAGAAATCTTGGATGTATGGCTATGATGGTAATAGGAAGAACTACTCTTACGGAAGAGTTATATAGACCATTCATAATAGAAGAGTATTTAAAGAAATATGCTGTTAATATCCGAAACAGGTTTAAATCTGAAAGTTCTCATTTAATTATTACTAATTATTAATAATAAGATATATGGATTCTATTACACGTATAAAAGAATATATAGGAAAAAACTTCCCTAAATGGGAAAAAGTTGACTTTTCTCTATTCGATGAAAATATTGATTTCAGAAAAGACTGGAGTGAATTGTATAAAATAGATAATGAAGAAATTATATTAATTTCATATACAAATATTAGCATTACAGGTACAGATCGTGCAAAACCACAGTTAAGAGTTTTTCTTGATGAATATAAAAAGCCATTTTATTTTGCCAAAAAACATCAGCTGCGTTTTTATCTTTTCTCGATATTTACAAAAGATGACAATATGGCAAAAGGATTGGATAAATTTAATCCCAAAGAATATATAATTTCTTTGGAGACAAATCTTGATAAAGAAGGCTCCAGAAGAGATTTAAGAAGCATTTATGATTATGCAAATATGAAATTAAAAGGACGGAAGTTTCTTAAATGTTCTCGTTCAAATTACAAAGCAGATATTAATCAAGCTTCTTTTATCTATATAGGGTCGCAAGATAAACCAGAAAAAGAAACTTTTTATAATTTCATAAATATCTTTGATTCTAGACCATATATAAATTCAACAATTGATAAAGGAAGTATTATTGATAACTATGTTCAATTATTAGAATCTAATAATAAAGCCTATCTCCTCGCCCTCCGCACCAAGCCATTTCTTCTCCTCGCAGGCATCTCTGGTACAGGAAAGAGCCGCATTGTAAGGGAGTTCGCATTTAAGTCATGCCCGAAATACTTGCAGGATGAGGACGGGACAACTCCTGGAAACTACTGCATGATAGAGGTGAAACCCAATTGGCACGACTCTACAGAACTATTGGGATATTACAGTAATCTAAGCAAGGAATACCAGTTTAAGAAATTCGTGAAATTCTTGGTAAAGGCCAAGATGTACCCTGATGTCCCGTTCTTCGTTTGTCTCGACGAGATGAACCTTGCACCAGTTGAGCAGTATTTCGCTGAGGTACTTAGTATTCTTGAAACAAGAAAACATCCGAGGAATCCTGAAACTAAGGAGGTGGATATGAAGATGATAAAGACGGAAGTAATTGTTGAGGCTAAGTATTTCCAGCAATTGGAGAAGATCAATGGTTCAAAGAATATTACGACAGGACTACCTGCAAAACAGAAACTAACGGACAGGGATATCTATATGAAACTTTATGGTATTGATGAAGAAAAAGATATTAATAAAGAGGTTGGTGAGAAGACCGAGCTGACCACACTCGGCCTTACCCTTCCCGGAAATGTTCTTATAATTGGTACCGTTAATATGGACGACACCACACATCAGTTCTCGCGCAAGGTGATAGACCGTGCTATGACAATTGAAATGAACGGAGGTAATCTTAGTGCGATGTTCGGAGGCAGCAAGAACTTGGAATATCTTGAGGATGAGGCTGAACAACAGAAATGGCAGAATGCCTTTACACAAAGATATATCAGTGCTGACGAGGTGTTGGAGGCTCATCCGCAGGAGGCTGAGACGATAATGGAAAAGCTGCCTGAAAGGTTGAATGAGTTAAACAAGGCTTTGAAGGGAACTCCCTTTGAGGTGAGCTATCGTGTGCTCAACGAACTAACTATTATGGTTGGAGTGTTGCTCGATGACAATGAGGAAGGCAAGTCAATTGATGACATAATTAATCAGGCAGTGGACAACATTCTACTCATGAAGATACTGCCGAGAATAGAAGGTGATGCTGACATGTTTGCAATTAAGAAGAAAGATGTGCAGTACGATAACAGGTTGAAATGGCTGGAAAGCATTGCTCCTGATATTTCGACAGATGGGGAAGAGGAAGAAAAAGAAAGCAAACAGACAGCCAGGGAAAAGATACATGAGATGATTGAAAGATTGGACAATCAGGAATTCACTCGTTTCTGGCCTTAATATATATAATAAGGTATGCAAATGGAGGTTCTCAAGTTTATTCATACTGACTATGAAGTGATTGTCCGCACACAGGACATTGCCTATTCATGGGAAAGATTCAGAGGTCGCATTATTTCGTCGCAGACATCTGAATCGCCGGAGGAGTATTGCCGATATACCTCAAAAGACAATTGTTCGTTGTGCATATATAACCCAATAACCCAATCCAAGAACATTTTAGTAGAGGGTATGGTTTGGGATAAACTGTGGCCTGTGATTTACGAGACTTGCAGATACCAAATACGCATACTATTCCATGGTGTGGATGAGGAAATGGAACCCGAGGTAAGACATGTGCGTAAAGATATCGAGGACAGTTTCTTCTGTGATACTGAACAACAAGGTGCCTCGGAGAAATCACTTACTGGAGACATCGACTTCCTCAACGAGCCTGGAGTGTTTAAACTTGATTTCACTTACGTGAAAAACGGCAAGACTCACGACAGCTTTGTCACCTTTGATGTTGTGTCTCCGAAACTTGACACCAAGGGCGACTATAAGACATTGTTGAGCGAAGTGAACGAGGAATACGAGAATGTCATTTATCGCTATCTTAGTATAACGGTTCAGCAGTTTAGCCGCGGACGAGTGAACAACGACTCTACATGGATGTCGGCATTCCAAGGGGTTGTTGACGACTACGTGAAGAATGTGAAACGCATAATCCAAAACCCACACTCACAGATTGTCAAGCATCGTGCTTCTTGCAAGGCTGAGCAAATAAAGTATTGGACTCCTTCGATGGAAGAAAAATATGGAGAAGTGAAAAGCGAAGGCAAACTGGAGGAATACTATTTCAGTTTCGACGAGACGCACTCCACATACGACACAATGGAAAACCGTTTTGTCAAGCATACGCTTGTTCATATCGGCAAGAGGCTAAACGCCATTATTTCCACGGTACTCAATAGTTCGCAGGAATATCTTTCTGTACGCCATAGAGAGATATGGATAGGTTATCGTGAGGATTTGAGAAAACTTGCGAGACACCCATTCTTCCGTTCAATAGGGCGTTTTGAGGGACTAAGCCAAGAAAGTCTTGTACTGCAAAGCCGCAATGGATATCAGCAGATTTACAAGGACTGGCTGAAACTTAAGCGAGGCATAGACTTCTATGACGGTGCTGCAAATATTGGTACATTGCAGATTTGGGAAATATATGAACTATGGTGCTTTATCAAGATGAAAAGGCTTGTGGCAGAGGTTATTGGCATCAATCCCAATATGCCAGACTATGAGCAGCTGATAACTGAGCCAAAAGGCACTTTGCTTAATCCATTCACAAATTCTTCCCTCGAACATATCGTGGAGTATCGTTATCCCAAGGCTACGGAGAATGATTCCATTGAAAGGCGAAGGCTGCTTGCCATGCACGAAGGTGATATAGTAACATTGCATTATCAGCACACCTTCAACAGGACAAGTGGAAATCATGACGACGGAATGGGAATAAATACCGCCACAACAGAACAACGTCCTGACATTGTGCTAAATATCCGTAAAGACTCCGGCGAAACTGTGCTCACCTATCTCTATGACGCCAAATACAGGGTTATCAACGACAGACGTCTTGACCGAGATTTTGAGCAGCAGGACATAGATGAGGAAACAAGTATGCCTGGAGGTGACTATCCGCCAACGGATGCCATAAACCAGATGCATCGCTATCGTGACGCCATATATTACAGTAAGGAAGAGCCATATCGTTCAAAGGAGATAATCGGCGGGTATATTCTCTTCCCCGGACGCGGAAATGACGAGTATATCAAGCAGAGGTATTATAGTGAGAGCATACGTAGTGTCAATATTGGTGCATTCCCGCTATTGCCCAACAAGAGCGAGTTGCTGAAATCCCATTTGCAGGAGATACTCATGACATATACGTCTTCGGAGTCGCATGTCTCAAAGGCTCGCCCACAGCGCACACTCGCTTATGTCACAGAGGAGGAAAAGGCCACGATGATGACTGATGATCTTGTGATGGTGGCATTGGCAGGAAATGAAGAGAAACGGCAATGGACATTCGACAACCAATGGTATAATCTGCCACTCGACAAAATCGCCGATACGCCTTGGATGCAGGCAAAATATCTTCTGCTTTACTGCAAGGGAGAAAAGCAAGTTGGGAATATCTGCAAGATAGTGCGTTCAAAACACGATGTGTGGACAAGTGGCAAACTAACTGGCAACGGTTATCCAGGCAAGCCTTCGCATCCTGCATATTTTATGATTCGCATACGCAAGCCAAATCAGACGGATATTGACCTAAGGAACTCAATATTTGATGTCCAGAATATCATGATGAGTTATCCAGGTGGCTATAAGCTCCCGTTCTTCCTTGTGAAACTTAAAGATTTGCGAAATATAATCGATTCTCCCTTTAGCCAAAGGCGATAGAGTGGGTCAACAAATGTCAGTGTTCCCTTGTTGTTATCCAATATGTCGCGTTTTGTAAGGGCGAGCTTGTTCTTTGTGATAGTGTTTGGATTGCCAAGGGAATATCTGCGCTTTACTTCAGCTGACGTGAGTTTGGTCTCACCATTGCTGATGGCTTTCAGCATCTCGATTTGGCTTAGGGAAAGATTCTCCGTGTCATTCTGGAACATTGGGGTATTGATGTTCAGCGTCTGCTTTAATCCTCTGTTGAATGATTCTTCATTCACTTCACCTTCTGTATAACTCCATATAAAATAACAAAGTTGCTGGAGATACCAAGAATGACACTCCACGATGTCGCATATTCGGGAAGCATACTCTGTGGAACATTCTTTGCCTGTCTTCTCAAAAGACGAGGTGATGAAGGGAATCCAGTCTTCCTTAGCTATTTTATTCATGAAGATGACTTGGCCAAAACGATAAAACGGACTATTGGAATTGTTAAATATTTCGAGCATCATTGTCCTCTTGCTTCCGTAGAAACAATATGAAACATGCTCTTGCTGTTGCCATGCTGAACATGATAATATAATTGTATGTTGCCAAATCTGGTGCAAATATACAAAAAGTTACCCAAGGGTAAATTACCCTAAGGTAACTTTTATGTATTATTAACAGGAATACTGTCCAGCCCATAAGAATTGTCCTACCATCTCCACCTCATTCCCACCTCGATGTCGCATGCCGAGGAGGCATTGATCTGCTGTTGGCCAGAACCGATGGTGGAGCGGTCGAAGTAGTCGGTTACGCCTGCCTTGGCTGTGAATTGAAGGGCGGGAATTGGAGTCCATGTGGCCACAAGGGAATAGCGTATGCCATGACCGAAATAGGCGGGATAGGAGAACGTGTGGGACATGGTGCGCTCATAGGAGTAGAGGCGACTGTCGTAGCTGTCGGTGTGGAAATACTTCCCTCCGGCATATATCTGCCATTTTCCTGCGTCATAACCGATGTTCTCAGTGAGCATAAAGCCCTGAGACACTGATTCATTGGAAGATGACGATGGAGCGGAAGACATGTCCAACTGCGCCCTCGATGTCCATCCGTTTCCGGTCCACTCTGCTCCTATCCTCAACCGATGTTCCGTTTGCCAAGATATACCAGACGCTGATTTTGAGTCCTTCTGCCGCAAGTGCAAACGGTATTTGCCGGATAACAACCAGTTGCCAGTCTTGTATGACGCACTCACCACATTGTCGTTGGCATATGATGATTGCGACATTCCATATCTTGGCCATGCGAAATAGGCAAGGTCGGTATAAGCCAGGATGTCGATGCCATATTTCGGTTGCCATCTCACTCCCAAGTATAATCCACTCTCGTTTTGCGCCTTACCACCCTCACTGAAGGCATTGGCATACAGAGAGTTGTATTTGAAGGAATAAAAGCGGTAAATGCCCATCACCTCCACATATTGGGATAAATGCCAACCGAGGGCGTTCAGTGTGGCTATAGCCCCATTGGTATTTGTTGCCGTCTCACCGCTTAGGCTGAATGGATAATGAAGCCACGAATAGTTGAGACTAACATTGAAGAAATTGCTGCCTTCGGGATATATCCTTTTATAAACAGCCGACTTGTTGGGACGTAGAGGGCGGTCGATATGTGTGAACACTGCCGTTGCCCCAAGGGAGAAATCCTGGTGATTCCATCTTGCGTTCATACCACCCGCCATAAGTGACGTGTTGTGCTTCTTGTTGATTTCTGATATTGTGCGGTGATAGCCCGTATATATTAATGTAGAAATCGAACCGTCGTCGTTGAGTGTGGCGTCGGTCTTGCGATATGATATAAAGGGAGTGATGCGCATGGCATTCGATAGTCTGACAGTGGCGGCAACACCTTGCATATATCCATATTCGGAGGCTGAGGTATGAGGACGCAAGGCATTTCTCTGTCTTCCCAAATCCTGGAGCATAGACGTCTTGCCTAAACTGAAACCGTTGTTCATTACAAGACCCATACCTGCGGAAATGCTATATCGCCCCACTATGAGCGACTCAACAGGTCCCAAACCATATAATTGGATAAAACCTGAATATTGGTCGAAACCATATTTGTTGCTTTGCGAGAAGAAGGGTTCGCCCGCATCTTGCGAAGCCACTATGCCTATTCTCACATTCTTGGCATAGGAAAAGGAATAGCGTGCCCAGAACTTGTATGGGTAGCCGAGATAATCGCCTTCCGTAGCATCGCCTACTCTCTCGTAAGTAGGAATCTTGGTATAAATCGACAGTTCGTTTTTCCCATATTTGATTATGTTGCTCAATGATGGGAAACCCTTGTCGGGCTTATCGCCTGCATATAGGAATTCCTGAAGGAGTTGTCGTGTGGAGTAGTCGATCGACTCAATAGACATCAGTTCGTTGATCGACTTCAATGCACCATGGAAATGTATGTATTCCATGATGTCCATCACCTGTTGCTCGCTCAGAAAGGGCAATGCGAGCAATTCCTCGCGCGTTGCGGAATTGACATTGATTCCGTTTCGCTGTAAGTCAAGAAGGTTTTCATATAGTTCCTCGTGAGTATCGTCCGAATATTCGCCGTCAAGCATTATGCTGTCGAGCCATTTCTCCCATTCGGTTTCGGCATTTGCCTTTGGTGACAACAACAATATAAGGAGCAGGAATACAAACGGTCTCATCACTTTTTCTCGGGAGCAACGTATTTGCCGTTGATCTTCAGTGGTTCCACATGCAGACCGATATGAGTGGATGCCCCGAAACGCTTGCGCAATTCCTGTTCGATATTCGTGGCATGTAGGTGGGATTCATACAGACTGATGTCACCAGGCATTCTCAGGTGCATCTCAATGGCTATATGACTGCCAATGCGACGTGTGCGCAAGTGGTGCACCTCACTTGTCATGGGTTCGCGTGCCACAATCTCCTCTATCTCGCGCTCCATCTCTGCGGGCAGACTCTGTTCGAGCAGTTCGCCAGCCGACTGTTTGGTGAGTTGCCATGCCGTGCGGATGATGAACACGCTCACCACCACTGCCGCTATAGGGTCGAGCACTGCCCATTTTTCACCAAGCAATATTGCTCCGCCAATGCCCACTGCAGTTCCTATCGACGAGAGGGCATCGCTGCGATGGTGCCATGCGTTGGCAATAACAGCCTGCGACTCGCACTCACGCCCCACCTTGACTGTAAACCGGTATGCCCATTCCTTCAGGGCAATGCTCACCAATGCCGCTGTCAAGGCTATCATGCCAGGTTGGGGTAGGGGATTACCCATTATCGCCGACACGATACTGCATGCTCCGTTATACATTATCATAATACCCACGCACATCAAGGCAAGACCAATGAGCGAGGTGGCGAGCGTCTCATACTTGCCATGACCATAGGCATGATCGCTGTCTTCGGGTTTCGAACTGAGTCTCACAAACAGCAGCACTATCACGTCGGTGATGAAATCCGACAGCGAGTGGACGGCATCGGCTATCATGGCTGCCGAGCCTCCGAGTAAACCGGCGACAAACTTGAACACCAGCAGCACAACGTTCACTGCACTGCCTGCCAATGTCACCCTATATATGCTTTTTTCACGGTCTTTTGCTTTCATAACATTAAAATTTGGTTGCAAAGTTACAATTTTTCTATAAAATACAATAGAAAATGATGCTAATTTAGAAAATAATTACTATCTTTGCCGAAAATAACAACTAAATCTTAATAATTATGGGAAAAAAGAAAGGCGGAAAGAGAATGAACAAGAAGCAAGTGAGCGAGGCTCTGCAACGCTTCTTTCAGGAAAGTCCGGACACGACATTCAGTTTCAAACAGATATTCAAGTCACTTAAGTTGGACACTCATCCACTCAAGATGCTTGCCATCGACATCATGGAGGAAATGGCTTGGGATGACTTCCTCACCAAGGTGACCGAGTCGTCATACAAGCTCAACACCAAGACACAGTTGCAGGAAGGAACATTCCGTCGCAAGGCCAATGGCAAGAACAGTTTTATACCCGACGACGGCAGTCTGCCTGTGTTTGTGGCAGAGCGCAACTCACTTTGGGCCCTCGACGGCGACAAGGTGCAGGTGGCTTACATGGCACGCCGACAGAAGCATATCAAGGAGGCCATGGTGACTGCCATCCTCAAGAGGGCGCGAGAGACATTCGTAGGCAAACTGCGTGTGGATAAGGACTTTGCGGTATTGGTGACTGCCGAGAACATCTTTGTGCATGATATCATCATCCCCAAGAAGAAACTTAAGGGAGGAAAGACGGGCGACAAGGCTGTGGTGAGAATCACCCAATGGCCTGATGCCGAGCACAAGAATCTTGTGGGAGAGGTGGTTGACGTACTCGGTGAACAGGGTGACAACGATGTGGAGATGAACGCCATACTCGCGCAATACGGACTGCCCTACAAGTATCCGAAGAACGTGGAGGAGGCTGCCAACAAGATTCCTGCTGAGATTACCGAGGCCGATATCGCCGAGCGTGAGGACTTTCGTGAGGTATATACCTGCACCATCGACCCCAAGGATGCCAAGGACTTCGACGATGCCCTGTCTGTGCGCCAACTCGACAACGGACTTTGGGAAGTGGGAGTGCACATCGCCGACGTGAGCCATTATGTGAAGGAAGGTTCTGTAATTGACAAGGAGGCAATGAAGCGTGCCACGAGCATCTACCTCGTAGATCGCACCATCCCCATGCTTCCCGAACGACTCTGCAACTTTATCTGTTCTCTTCGCCCCAACGAGGAGAAACTTGCATATAGCGTGATATTCGAACTCGACGAGGATGCCAATATAAAAAGGTGGCATCTTGCACATACTGTCATCAAGAGCAACCATCGCTTTGCATACGAAGAAGTGCAGGCTGTACTTGAAGGCGGTGAGGCGACCGAACACCCATTGGGAGGTGGACCTTGCAGCGAGGAGGAGAAAGTGATGCTTAGGCAGTTGGACAAGTTGGCTAAGAAGTTGCGCGAGGCGAGATTCAAGAACGGAGCAGTGAAGTTTGACCGAGAGGAACTGCATTTCGACATCGACGAGAAGGGAAAGCCCATTAGATGTTATTTCAAGGTGTCGAAGGATGCCAACAAACTCATCGAGGAGTTTATGCTGCTTGCCAACCGCACCGTGGCCGAGAGTATTGGTAAGGTGAAGAAGGGACTGAAACCCAAGACATTGCCTTATCGTATCCACGACCAACCCGACCCGCAGAAACTCGAGACTCTTCGCGGCTTTGTGGTGAAGTTTGGTTATAAGATGAAGACTGCGGGCACCAAAGGCGCTATCTCTAAGAGCCTCAACACTCTTATGGACGAGTGCCAGGGCAAGAAGGAGCAAAAACTCATCGAGACCGTAGCCCTGAGAGCCATGATGAAGGCTAAGTACAGTGTCCATAATATCGGTCACTACGGACTTGCCTTCGACTACTACACTCACTTCACATCCCCCATCCGTCGCTATCCCGACACTATGGTGCATCGCCTGTTGACTAAATATCAGCAGGGCGGTCGCTCTGCCAACAAGGATCACTACGAGGAACTCTGCGAGCATTGCAGCGACCAGGAACTTATTGCCCAGAATGCTGAGCGCGACTCTATTAAATATAAGATGGTGGAGTTTATGGGCGAGTTTGTCGGTGAGGAGTTTGATGCCCACATCAGTGGCATACAGAGCTACGGCATATACTGCGAGATTGACGAGAACCACTGCGAGGGCATGGTGTCGATGCGCGACCTTGACGGCGACTACTACGACTTCGACGAGAAGAACTACTGTCTTGTTGGCCGACGCCATCATCACAAGTATCAACTTGGCGACCCCATACGCATCAAGGTGGCAAAGGCCAACGTGGAAAAGCGCCAACTTGACTTTGTGCTGGCTGACAAATGATAAGATACACTAAGAAAGAAGAACTGTGGAACACGTGGTCCCACGCTGCCGGTATTGTGCTTGGTGTAGTTGTGGGCATCCTGTTCCTTGTCATCTGCTATCGTGGTGACAACTCATGGGCGCGTGCCGGAGTGATACTCTATCTCTTCGGCATGCTCGGCTCTTATGCCGCCTCCACAGCCTATCATGCCACTCCCCGCCGCAGCAAATGGAAGGAGCGTCTGCGCAAGTGGGATCATGCCGCCATCTATTGGCATATCGCCGGCTCTTATTCCCCTCTCACCCTTGTTGCCCTTCGTCAGCAAGGCTATTGGGGTTGGAGTCTCTTCATCTTCGTATGGCTATGTGCCATTGCCGGCACATTAGTAAGTTTCAACCGCCTTAGGGAGCATAGCCACCTCGAAACCTTTTGTTTTGTGGGCATGGGCTTGTCAGTTCTTGTAGCCTTCAAACCCCTTCTCTACAGTGTCAGCACCGCTGCCGTCTCATGGATAATAGCCGAGGGCGTTGCCTACATCACCGGTGCCGTCTTCTATAGTCTCAACAAGAAGCGCTACATGCATTCCGTCTTCCATTTCTTCGTCCTCCTCGGCAGCATCTGCCACATCATTGCCGTATGGGACGTGCTTATGGATTATGCGAGGTAGAATTCAACGGATTTATATATCTTTGCACCATTTCAAACACTAAAATATGGCAATAAACATAGAATGGCAAGTTAAGCCACCAAGCAAAAACGAGGATAAACCTCAGATGTTTCCTCGCATTACGGACAGCGAGATTGTCAACGAGCGACAGCTGGCAGAACTAATGGCATCCCATGGTTCACTCTCCAGAGGAAATGCCAAGTCTGCCCTTGGTGACTTGGCAGAAGTAATGGCAGAAGTGCTGAGAGAAGGCAAGACAATAAACATCCCATCACTCGGATCGTTCAAACTATCCATTGGTACTGACTCTGAGATACATCCCGACAGCGACAGACGGATGCAAAGCATCGTTTTAAGAGGAGTGAATTTCCAACCCGCCAAGGAACTTATGGATGCCATAGGCAAACCAACATTCCGGTGGAAACCAACCACAGGAGTGGCAATCGCTCCTACATCAGAGCAGATTATTCCCCAACTTCTGACATATTTCAAGACCCATGACTGCATCACCCGTGATGAACTCGAGCGTACATTCGGCCTGAAGCGCACCACAGCATACATGCGTCTGAAGGAGCTTGAGAATAAGGGGGTGATAAAAGCTATTGGTTATGGAAGGGACAGAAAATACATCCTTTCGTTCAGCCACGGCTGAATGGTAGATGAATCCGCCTTAATCCTCCTTTGATGCCGACATAAAAGACCGTTCAGCCACGTCTGAACGAAAACTTTAACAAAAATGTGTTAATGCAGAAGACGAGTGATATACTCTTGAATATCTTCGGGGGTAACGTCATAGAAAGGTTGCATGTGGGAGAATCGGCTGTCTTTCTTGAATCTCTCAGCATTTGTGAGAATCATCAAGATGCTTTTTTCTTTTAATCGATGATTGGAATGAATGATAGCCTCATCTATCATCTTATGCAAGTCATGCCCTTCCTTTAGAATAGAATAGATGTCATAATAATCGCGGAACGTGTTTCTCCTAAGCATCACTTCCATTTTCATGACACCGATGGATTCCACATCTGCAAGACGTATATTGTTCATGTGCGGTATCTCTTTGAGATGCGTAGGCCGTGTTCGGGGAGCTGAATAGAATGACAACTTAACTCCCTCAAAGACAAATTCAACCATGTCAAAGTCTAATACATCAACAGATTCCACTATGCCTATGGATTCAAGTTCTTTGTTTATCTTATACCATGCAACTTCTGACTTGTCATTAGGACTTGTCTTCCATTTCATAAAATCAAGGTCTTCACTTAGCCTCTTCCCAATTTGTAGGGACAAGGCGGTGCCTCCAACCAAGAGATAAGGCTTGATAGTTTCCAGTTTTGAGATGCGTTCAAAAACCTTTTCCGTATGTTTTGCCAGACCATTCATTTCGTTAGCTTATTTAAATGTCTTGTCATCATTGATTTGACGTATGCCCCTGGTTTTCGGGCATTAAAATAATAGAGAGCCAGAAACCTGTTGAGTGAATAATAACGCTCACCTAATGGGATTAGGTTGTCAATCCAACTCTTGCGTATCTGTTCGTATGGAAGAATCAGGAACAGCTTGTCTATGTCGTCCAAGTCAAGATAAATCAGGACTTTTTCTATCAATATGTCATCCGGGACATCATTGACAGAATCACTTTCGTAAGACCAAAAGCGGTGTTCGTCTTTTAGTTTCTTAATTAAGAAAGGCCTAATATCCTTAACTTCCATAATTATCTGATAATTTAATTGTGCGCTGCAAAATTACGATTTTTATTTCATATTTCCAAACTTATTGCAATTTTTATCACTTCTATTCCCTGAACAGGTCGTCCATGGTCACTTCATTCTGAACAATATTCCAGTATTCATTGTGCGATACTCCAAAGGTGGTGAGCTTGGTGAAATCCACATTCCTCAAGTTCTTAAATCCGCTGCAGATATAATAAAAATATGCTTATATTCAGCGGAAACTATGTTAAAAATATATATTTCCGCTGATAATAGGCGTTTATGTTATTATTCGATGATTGTTTAATGTATGTTTCCAATAGATACTTCTGCGACCGTCAAACAGAAAGCGAGATGCTGATAAGGTTACCTAATTATTGGAAGTCATTTCTAAACAAATCTTAACGCCGTGACGTTTAAGCGCGATTTTTGCATTTTATGCACAAGAAAGTTTTAATAAAGGTTAATCCTTTATTTTTCATGGCTATATTTTTTTATTTTTTCGAAATTATGTGTAATTTTGTAGGTGGTCAGCGATAGGACTCTGACTATGATAGTTGAAATAAAAATCAATAAGATACAAATTAAAATATAATATGAACAAACGATTATTATTATCAGTGACACTGCTGCTTGGCATACTAATAGGTAGTTATGCCCAAGAGATGAAAGTCACCTCGTTCAAGAGGCTTGACAACGACCTGACAGCCAAACGTCAGGGAACGTCGAGGGTTGACTTCAACGGACGCACTGCCGCACTTATCCGAGTGATAACACCAGGCAAGGGATATGCCTTCGACGGTGGTTCGCTTGGTATTGTGGGCAATGTGGAGTATCATTCGGGAGAGATTTGGGTATATGTACCTGAGCGTGCCCAGAAAATAACTATCTCTCATGAGACGTATGGCGTGCTGCGTGATTACTACTACACCGAACCAATTGAGGGCGGAAGTACGTATGAGATGTTGCTCGACCCCGGTGTGGGGCGTTATTGCAACATCACGTCGAGCATAGCGGGTGCCTCCCTATTTGTTGATGGCGACAGTATTGGCGTCACTCCTATTGCCAATCACTACATGATCTATGGTCAGCACTACGTAAAGGCTCAGTTGGGACGAATGATTGGTGAGCGCAATGTTAACATCACCAAGGAGACCGACACGAATATCCGTTTGGAGATGGAGGACATGACCCGCAACTTCGTTCAGGTGAGCATACGCGTTGACGACAATGCCGAGATCTGGTATAACGACGAGAAAAAGGGAGTGGGTGTATGGAATACCGAGCTTTACAAGGGCGAGTATGTCATACAGTCGCGCAAGGATGACGCCGAGAGCCGATTCACCACCATCAAGGTGGAGCCAGGGCAAACCGACCCTATCGTGATCACTGCCCCTGTGCCTTATCAGGGATATATACGTATCAACACCGTGCCTCGTGATGCCGTTATCATGTCGGGACAGCGCAAGGTGACCAATGGTTCGCAGATGCAACTCAATGCGGGCCCTTTTCTTGTTAATGTCACTCGCAGGGGATATTATCCAATAGAGAAAGAATATATGATTCCGCGTAACTCCCAAATCAACGACACCATCACGATGGAGCATATATCTTATGTGAAGGAGAACCAGTTTTATTTTGGAGCGGGAGTTAATGCAGGACCTTTCACAGGTATCACTGCCCTTGCCGGTGGCACATTCAAGAATATCGACGTCCAACTGTCCTATACCCTTGGCATGTCTTCCACAGATGTGCTTTATTGGTATGTCGGCGACTCCTACACAAGTGCCGTCCAGTATAAGCAGAATGCGTTGGGACTCAAGATTGGTTATCAGATAGAGCCTATCACCCGTCTTGCCCTTGTGCCCCAGTTGGGTTATTCGCTTCTCACTCTCAGCGGCTCCCCCACCGACGGCACCGACAAGGCTGGCGACGGAGCCAAGTGCAGCTGTATCACCATCAGTGCCCGAGCTGAGTTTGCCCCTGGCGAGCACATCGGTTTGTTCCTTATGCCCGAGTATGCCTTGGCAATGAAGAAGGACAAGAAATACGAGGACATAGCCGAAAAGCTTGGTATGACGGCGGGAGGAATATCCATAACCGCAGGCTTATACGTGAAGTTCTAACACCTTATTATATATATGGCAATGAAAAGAAAGAAGATATACAACATTCTATTTGCAGCAATGGCGAGCACGGCATTGCTCAGTTCGTGTGCCGGTGATGACGCAATGGGCGAGGGCTACTCGTCAAATCGCGACAAACTATCCACACCCACAGCCTCAGTGGAGTTTGCTGGCACTGAGACAGAATCATCATTCACGATTGAGTCAAATGGAGCATGGGAAATTTCGGGCATGCCTGATTGGTTTACGGTCGATCCTACGAGTGGAGTGGGTAATGCCACGGTGAGAATACGTGCCATAGGTGTGAATCCCTATTCCTATGAGGCTCGTTCTGCTCAGATTACTATTAAGTCGGACAACAAGACCAATACCATCCAGATTACCCAGAAGGCATCGCCATTCTCAATGACAGTTGACTTTGGTTCTGACGATGACACTGGTACACTTGCCTTTGGCAAAGACGACGTAAGTGTGTCGAAGACCTTTACTGTGACGAGCAACTGCAATTGGCAGTTGGGTGTGGATGCCTCTGCCTACGACAAGTGGTTCACCGTCTCTCCTACTTCGGGTGGCGTAGGTTCAACCACGGTTACTGTTACCAATAAGATGAAGAACAACACCGAGGAACCGTTTAGTGTGGATTTGGTGATTGAGCCGGACAATACAGTGCCCAATGCCACATCCCAGCTTGTGCATGTGTCGCAGAAGGGTATTGAGACATCGTTCAGTCTTGACAAGGACCAGGCAAATGTGAAGGCTGTCGGCGGCAGTTTCGAGTTTAAGGTTCAGGATGCCGACAACAACTCACGTTGGGAGGCACAGATACTATCCGACATCTCGGGATGGATAAGGATGAGTAAGGAAGGCGAAACCGCAGGTCAGACAAGGTTGTCGGGTACAGGTGCTGCAACGATTAAGGTGGAGTATGACATCACCAATCAGCAGGCAGCCCGCACTGCTCGCATTGTTGTGTCGAAGACCTACGATTCTAATTTCTCGAAGACCCTTGCAGTGAGTCAGGCAGGAGCCAATGCTCCTGAGATTCCCGATGCCAACATCGTCATCACTCCGCATAAGCACTCGGCTACGGTGATGTTCAAGCCAGTGAGCGACTTGCCAGTGAGCGACTGCCTTGTGAAATTTAAACAAGGTAACGATGAAAAGACCCTCGCATGCTCGGAGGGCGACAATGGCTACTATACAGTGGAGATTCCCGACCTCACGTCGATGACTACCTATAAGGTGTGCTGTTCTGCCAAGAATAATGTCGGCTCAACAACCACCGATTATAAGGACTTCACCACCACGGGTGGCATTCCCGGAGATGATGACACCCCAATACCAGGATTATCAAATAAAAGAAAATAAATATGAAAGCAAAA